>MDTA01062175.1_pt1 | contig 16711 bp, 17 predicted proteins | sample 811151 | NCBI WGS metagenome assembly MDTA01 (sample SAMN05326648, study PRJNA326480) | marine metagenome | isolation source: seawater | place: Indian Ocean: South | collected 2010 | reverse complement strand
CAGTCTTATTCATAATACTAATTCAATTTACTTTTTCAAGGTCGTTAGATGTTAATTTTATATCAGAGAACGAATGGCTTTATGGCCGTTCATTTGTTCAAGGTGTAGCTTATTACAATAGTATTTCCTATGGAAGTGGATTGATAGGAGAATCTTCATTGAATATAAATGATGCTGTTGATATAGATATAATATTTACTGAAAATCCAGATAGCATGTCTCTTTCAGCAGTTTATTCTGCTGAAAATTTTTCATATCTTGGACATGGTTATTTCCCAGGAATGGTTTTTGACATATCCAATCCAGAGGAACATAGAAGAATTAATGTTGCATTTTTTGAGCAGGACGAAGGAAATCTATTTTGGGATCCAGATGATATAACATTCGGGAATTATGAATACCTATTGGTAATGCGTTCTGATTATGATGATAGTGGTATAAACTACATAGAAAATCCAGCATATAACGAAGACGCCATGTATTTTTGCTGGTTTAGACTCAGACCAGGTCAGCAATGGTTTTCTTCCTTACCTGCCAAGTTAGAATTTAGAAACGAATGGGAATTTGAAGAATTTTATATGCAAAGTACTGCAGGTCAAATAAAGTTATTTTGGGAACATGAAAGTTCTGCTTTTGAGGTCAGTAATATTGACTACTATAGTATTTATAAAAGTGAAGCATCAGGTTATTTTAATGAAGTTGCCATTGTTGAAACAGGTGAAAATCAATACATTGATTCAGATGTGACAAATGGTATAAGCTACAGTTATTATATTGCTGGAATTGATTATAATGGTAATGAAGTTACATTATCTAATGAAATTTCAGGTATACCAGTATTAGATATATTAAATGTAAGTTTAGTTGGAAATTGGAATGAAGGAAATGATGCTTCTTTAGTAGAAAGTGTTTCTGTATATAATGATATATGGGGTTATCATTCTGAGGATGGTACTGAATATGCATTGATAGGTGGATTTGATGGTACATATATTGTGGATGTATCTTCCAATCCTACAGTTCCTGAGTTAGTTTCATTTATTCAAGGCAGTTATAGTTCTCACAGGGATATTAAAACTTTTGGTAACTACATGTATTCTGGTACAGAAGCAAATAGAGCTGATCCTGATACTTTATCAGAAACTGGACAGGTTTATAAACGTGCACAGGGTATACAAGTCGTTGATATATCAGATCCTGAAAACGCATTATTGATAAACGAATGGGATGGTGTAGTACAATCACATAATATTATGGAAGCAGATGGGTACCTATATGTTATTGGGTCAGATCAAGAAATGTCATATGATGGAGAGCAAGTTTCATGGGGATTAGATGACCTAATAATATTAGATTTAGTTTCAAATCCAGAGAATCCCACGAAAATCGGTGGTTGGTCAGGAGAATATATTCATGATGTATGCGTAAAAGATGAAATTCTCTATGCTTGTTGTATTTATTCCAACTCTGTAATAGCTTTTGATATTTCAGATAAAACAAATCCTCAACTTATTACTCAGTGGTATGGTATTCCTTCAAGTCATGCATGTTGGGTTTCTGATGATGGAAGCGCTTTATTTACAGCTTCAGAAACGACTGGTGGACATATTATGTCTTGGGACGTTACTGATTTAGAGAATGTTGAGTATTTAGATGAATGGTTACCGGTTGGTGGTGAGACTAATTCAGCACATAATATTTTTGTTAAGGATGGGTATTTGTATATAAGCTATTATTTATATGGCTTGCAAGTTTTAGATGTTTCGGATCCAACTAATTTAATTCATGTGGGAGCATATGATACTTACTTACAAAATTCTACGTACATATATAACGGAGCATGGGGTGTTTATCCATATTTACCCTCAGGAAATATTTTAATTTCAGACAGGCAAACAGGATTGTATGTGTTAGACTTTAATGTTGAGGTCTTGAATATTGATAAAATTGAATATAAAAGTGAATTTAAAATTAATAATGCTTATCCAAATCCTACAAATGCTCAAACTAATATAAACTTCGTCCTTGAAAAAGCAGGTCTCTCTTCCTTAGAAATAATCAACGTTAAGGGTGAAAAAGTATCATCATTACTAATGGGTGTATTAAATCCTGGAATGTATAAAAAAAATATTGATTTATCTCCTTATGCAAGTGGACAATATTGGATTTATATAAAACAACACAATAATGATAATATTATAGTTTCAAAATCAATACCATTAACCATACTAAAATAATTTTATAATGAAAAATCTTAGTAAATCTCCACCAGTTGGTTCACCAAAAATTGTTTCACCAAAAATTGACTTTAAAGGAAATATTTTTCATTTTGTTCTTGCAAAACATAATCAATATGCAGAAAACAAAAATAGACCTGAATACAAATGGGCAACGACAAGAGAAACTTTTTTTAAATGGCTAGAATTTCAATGGACAATTAATGGTAAGGGCTTTAAGTCAGAAGATTTAGTAAAGTCGTTAGATGCAGGGATATCAGAAGGTTTTATTGATATTAAAGATGTGAAAAAGATTCCAAAGTAACGGAGAAATTTTGTTACTTTAGGTAAAGAATTTGTCGATGATGCGATTCATGATTCGATTTAAATTTAATAAAATAAAGTCCTGATGGTATATTTTTTGGTTTCCAACTTATCTGTTGATAACCTTCAACCAAATATTCATTAAATACAGTCTCAATAAATTTTCCTCTGATGTTAAAAATTGAAATCTCAATTTTACTAATATTTTTCACATAAAATCTTATATTGGTAGTCGAATTAAATGGATTGGGGTATATGTTTTCTATTGAGAAATTTGTTAATTCATTACCAATTTCAGTTTGAACTAATCTCCCATTCCAATCCGAAACTAGGACGCTAACAATAGAAATTTTACCTGAAAATTTAAAAATTGTTGACGGATTTTTTAATTTAGGATTAGATAAATTTACAATTATTAAACGTTTGTTATGATAATGATATTCCCATCCATCGTTAAGTTTAATATCCTTCGGTATGAAATCACCACTAAACTCAAATTGTATACCTGCTATTGGTTTGGTTGAATTTAATGATATTTTATCTTGTTCAATTTTAAATTGAACAAGATTTGGGCTTATGAAATTTTTTGATGATTGTCCAAGTATGATATTCACTAAAGAGATAATATCAACTATATTTACAACACCATCTTGATTTAAGTCAGCAGAATATAACTGTTGATCTGAGAATACATTAATACCTAAGATATAATTGATAACTTCCAATATATCTAAAATATCAAGTTGTCCATCAAAATTAACATCACCAGGTATTGTATTGAACGTCTCGGAATCCAAGTTGACATCAATGTTACCGACTAATCCACTTTCTGTTTCAATTAATGGAATTACTCTATTACCGGCCTCAGATGCCCAAGGATCAGTTTCAATATATGGATCTCCTGAAAAATAAATTTGAGTTATTAGCGTATGTCCGTCTACTGTTGTGAATTTTATATGAAAATGTTTGGGTCTTGATAAATAATGTCCAGGCTGAATAGTATGAAATTCAAAATAACCGTCTTCGTTTGTTAACATTTTGCCTCTCAGATGAAACTGATCGTCTTCAGGATTTCCTGTATCACACATCTGAAAAATTGAATAACAACCATCATTATTTGCATGCCATACTTCAACTAAAGTATTCGGTAATGGAGTTTCACAATCATTTCCATATATTTTACCTGATATTGTAATTGGAGTACCTGGTTCTTCAGGTGAAGCCAAAAACGTTCTATATGGTGCATTTTCATCATAATAAGGTCCAGTTATATCTGTTGTTGTAAGTTCACAATCTTGTGATATCAAAAAATTTGGTATTAAAATACCTCCAGCAGCAGCTGCTGTACTAATTTTTAAAAAATCCTTACGTGTGATTTCTTTTTTTTTCATTTATTTATTTTGTTCGACTACCCTGATGAATAAATCCAACTTGATCCAGTAAAAATGCATACTCTAGTGCAATTAATTCATATCCTGAATATCTACCGCTAGGCCCTGAATGACTGCCAGTCATATCTGTCGATAATATGATAGGATTATTATCTGTTTTAAATTCTCTCATTTTTGCTACATATTTTGCTGGCTCCCAGTATCCAACTTGAGAGTCATTGTAGCTGGCAGTTACAAACATTGATGGATAATTCTTTTTTTCAATATTATCATAAGGAGAATATTTCATCATATAATCAAAATAATCTCTGATTTTTGGATCACCCCATTCTTCATATTCTTGAGTCGTTAATGAAATACTTGCATCTGACATAGTTGTAATAACATCCATGAAAGGTACCTCAATTAACATTCCTTTGTATAAATTAGGTTCTAAATTTGCAACTGTACCCATTAATAAACCCCCAGCACTGGTTCCTTGGGCAAATAGCTTATCAGAACTTGTGTAATTATTTTCTAATAAATATTTAGTACAATCAATAAAATCAGTAAAAGAGTTCATTTTCTGAAACATTTTTCCATCAATATACCATTGCCTACCTAAATCACCACTACCTCGAACGTGTGCAAGAGCAATAATAACACCTCTATCTAACAAGCTGATGTATGAATTAACAAAGTATGAATCAGTAATTGAACCATACGCACCGTAACCATAAATCAATGCTGGATTTTGACTATTTTTTAAATTAAAATCTTTGTGAAAAATTAATGTTAAAGGAATTTTTACATTATTATCTCTGTCTGGGACATAATGTCTTTCGATTTTATATTTATTAAAATTATATGTTTTATTTAACCTTCTTTTGTACTTTGTAATTAATTCATTTTCTTCTAAATCATAGTCATAGATTATTTCAGGTGTAATAGGCGAACTTATTTCAAATCTAAAATATTTAGAGTTTAAATTGTAGTTATCTTTAAAATCAAGGTAATATAATTCGTGGTCGAAATCTAATGTATATGTTGAGTCAGTCTTTAAATTTGTAATATGAAAATAAGGATTTAAATTGTGTCTCGCTTTACAAATTATATGATCTTTCAAGATAATAAAATCTTCAAAGGTATGTTCATTATCAGGAAGAATAAAATCTGTCCAATTTGATATCAAGGAATTTGAAATACTTGTAGTAATGATTTTATTTTCAACTTGATGATCTTTATTTGTTAAAATATATAATAAGTCATTATATATCATAGGATAATAAAGATGACCTTCTTTTCGTGGCATTATTTTTACGATATTTAAATCTTTCTTTTCTAAATCAATAAATGAAAATTCAGTTGTATTTGTACTCTCAGAACCAATAAACATATATTTTTTTGATTTAGATTGGTTAAGATAAACAGAAAATTTTTCATCTTTTTCTTCAAAGATAATTTTATCATCAGTTGATTTATTAAACCCAATCCAATGCTCTTTTATGGTTGAATTTCTATTTGTTTTATCTTTTTCAGAGTAATAAAAGCGGTTGTTTTCAGGATGCCATATGCATTTCCCCCATGTATTAGGGATATGCTCATTGAGTAATTCACCAGTAATTAAGTTAATTACTTTTATATAGAATCTATAATTTCCTACTATATCAATACCAAATGCTAAATATTGACCGTTAGGACTTGGTTCAATCCAACCAACATCAATATAATTATATATCTCAGAAAATTCATTTAAATCTAAAATTGACATCCATTCACTTTTTTTGTCTGATATGAGCCGTCGCTGATAAATTTCGTAGTCATTTTCTTCTTTATATATTTTACGAAATTCGTATTCATTTAGTGTGAATGCTGGTAAATTTTCATTTTTTTCTATTCTACCGATCATTTCGTTGTATAGTGAATTTTTTAATTCTTTTGTATGATTTAAAACTTTATCTCGATAGATGTTTTCTTGATTCAAATAGTTCAAGACCCACTCATCATCTTTTTGATTCATCCAGTAATAATTATCTGTTCTTATCTGATTATGAATCTTTAATTGTTGTGATATTTTTCTTGCTTTTGGGGCTTCCTCGCAAAGAATGAGAGATAAGAATAAAATCGGAGTAAATTTTCTCAATTTTCTACTATTTTTTAATTAATTATGCTTTTAAATATTTAGAAATTAATATAAACGTGTACAATTTTAAAACAAATATATACCTAATTAGATAAACATTAAAAGTTATAAAATATTGATAAAATACATATTAATGATGTAATATTAGCCTAAATTTATTTTATTAAATGAACCAATCAGAATTAATTAAGCATGCTAAAAAAGCAAGGGAATTTGCTAAAGCTCAGTACAGCAAGTATAAAGTTGGTGCTGCTTTACTTACAGATGATGGAACTGTAATTTATGGTTGTAATATCGAATCAAAAGCATATCCAACTACAATGTGTGCAGAGAGAGTTGCTATATATTCTGCTTTATCAAAAGGTTTTTCAAAATTTAAATCTATGGCTGTCGTTACGAAGGATGGTGCCACACCATGTGGAGGTTGTAGACAGGTAATGTATGAATACGCAGGTGATATTCCTGTTTATATTTCTAATTTAGATGGTAAAGAAAGAAGTATTCAATTGTCTAATTTATTTCCATATCCATTTTCCTGATGAAGAATAGAAAAAAAGCAATATTGATTGGCGTTGGCGGTGGTACAGGTTCAGGAAAAACATCTGTAGCGAAAGCACTTACTCGAGAATTTGGTTCTAAAGATGTTTTACTTATAGAACAAGATTCCTATTATAATGATATATCACATATGACTTTTGAAGAACGTTCATTAATAAATTTTGATCATCCTGATTCAGTTGATTTTAAATTGATAAGAGAACATATTTCTGATGTTTTGAAAGGTAATGAAATAAAAGTACCCATATACGATTTTAAAACACATTTGCGAACAGGTAAAACTAATAATTATAGAGGACATCATATCATAATCCTTGAAGGTATTTTATCTCTTTATGATCCTATTTTAAGAGACTTTATGAATATAAAAATATATGTTGATACACCTGATGATATCCGTGTATTGAGACGTATGAAAAGAGATATAAATAAGAGAGGAAGATCAGTAGAATCTGTGACTGATCAGTACTACAATACAGTAAGGCCAATGCATATTCAATTTGTTGAACCCACTAAAAAATTTGCAGACATTATTATTCCTGAAGGTGGTAAAAATAAAGTTGCAATAGATATATTAAGAACTAAAATAACCTCAATTCTACTAGATTATAAAAAATAATATGAGGTTAACACAACATAATACAGGATGGATCGAGCTAATATGTGGATCAATGTTCTCTGGTAAAACTGAGGAACTTATTCGTCGTATGATTAGAGCTCAAATAGCAAAACAAAAAACGGCTATTTTCAAGCCAAAACTTGATGATCGATATTCTACGGAAGACATTGTCTCGCATAATAATCGTAAAATTAAATCTTTAATTATCTCAGAAGCCGCAGAAATACCTTCATTGGTGAAAGATGCAACAGTTATAGGTATTGATGAGGCGCAATTTTTTAGTGATGATATTATAGAGGTTTGTAAAGAATTAGCATTAAAAAATAAAAGGATAATTGTTGCAGGACTTGAGAAAGACTATTTAGGTAATCCATTTGGTCCTATGGCAAAATTAATGATAGAATCTGAATATGTTACAAAAGTTTTGGCTATATGTGTTGTTTGTGGTAATCCTGCAAATTTCAGTTATAGAATTTCAAAGGAATCATCACAAATTTTAGTTGGTGAAACTGATAAATATGAAGCAAGATGCCGTAAATGTTTTTTTAAAAATGGAGACATAAAATGAGTATAGTAAGTTTAGTTGGAGTCGTTGTTTTGTTAGGATTAACATGGTTATTATCTTATGATAAAAAAGCGATTCCATTTCGTATAATTTTTTGGGGTATTGGTTTACAGTTTGTATTTGCCTTAATCATCTTAAGACAAGATATATGGAGTTTCGTTGGCATGTTTATTTTAGCTTCTCTTATCACCGTATATCAATTAAAAGATGGAAAATATTTAAAGTTGAGTGTTTTAGTTGCTCCATTAATCCTGATTTTTTGTTATGTAAATGATTATACAGGTCAAGTAATTTTTCAAGGTTTTAGTGATAGAGTATCTTCATTTTTAAGTTTATCTGATTATGGTGCAAAATTTTTATTTGGTAATTTGGCTGACAATAAATATTTTGGTCCCTGGGCGAATGATTTCCCTAATGCAGGAACCTGGCCAGGATTTGGATTTCAATTTGGATTTAAGGTTTTACCTACAATATTATTTTTTGGTGGCTTCATGAGCATATTATATTATTTGGGAATAATGCAAAAGCTTATTAATTCAATGAGTAGATTTATGCGCTGGACCATTGGTACAAGTGGAGCTGAAACACTTTCATGTTCTGCAAATATTTTTGTTGGACAAACAGAAGCTCCACTGCTGATAAAGCCGTTTATAAACAAAATGACCATATCTGAACTTACAACTATTATGGTTGGTGGCTTTGCTACTATAGCTGGTGGTGTTTTAGCTGGATATATTGCTATGGGAGTTCCTGCAGGTCATTTAGTTGCTGCTAGTGTAATGTCTGCCCCTGCAGCATTGGTTATAGGTAAAATAATTTTTCCTGAAAAAGAAAAATCTGCTACATCAGGAGATGTCGGTCTACCTAATATAGACGTAGGTTCGAATGCTATTGAAGCAGCTTCAAATGGTATAACCGATGGTTTGAAATTGGCAGTTAATGTAGGAGCAATGTTGATAGGTTTTATAGCTCTCATAGCTGTAATAGATGTTATACTCAATTGGATTGATTCAATAATAGATGGTTCTATACTAGCTGGTGAATATGTTAAATATGAAACAACAGGATTATCTCCAGCAATAGGTGAATTCAAGGGATATTTCCCTGGTTCGTTACAAACATTTTTTGGAGTTTTGCTAAAGCCTCTTGCTTTTTTAATGGGTGTGCCATGGGAAAATGCGCATTATGTAGGAAATTTATTAGGCATCAAATTATCATTAAATGAATTTGTAGCATACGGAACACTTGGAAACTATATTAATGAGGGATTACTTTCAGATAGGGGAATGATTATTTCTACATATGCCCTGTGTGGATTTGCAAATTTTTCATCTATAGGTATTCAGTTAGGTGGAATCAGTGCATTAGCACCTGATAGAAAGTCAGATCTGGCAAAGATAGGTTTAAGAGCAATGTTTGGTGGTGCAATTGCATCTTGGTTAACAGCAACTATAGCAGGAATTTTATTATAAGGATTATATGAAGTTAATTTTATTAGGTCCTCCAGGAGGAGGTAAGGGAACTCAATCAAAATTTTTAATGGAAGAATTCAGTATTCCTCAAATTTCAACTGGTGACATGTTGAGAAAAAATGTGTCAGAAAAAACAGAATTAGGATTGAAAGCTAAAGAATTTATGGATCAAGGGGAACTAGTTGATGATTTTTTGATTCTAAAAATGATAGAAAAAAGATTAAATGATAATGACTGCAAAAATGGCTATATACTTGATGGTTTTCCTAGAACGATCAAACAAGCAGAAGGATTAAATGAATTATTGAATAAAATAAACCAGAAATTAGATCATGTTATAGTCATTGATGTTGATGATGAAAGTTTAGTGCAAAGAATGAGTGGTAGAAGAATGCATCCTGGATCAGGTAGAGTATATCATGTTGAATTTAATCCTCCTAAAGTTGAAGGAAAAGATAATATTACAGGTGAAAAATTAATTATTCGTGAAGATGACAAAGAAGAAACAGTTAGAAATAGACTAGTAATATATCATGAGCAAACGCAACCTTTGGTACAATATTATAATGAATATGTTTTTAAAGTGGATGGTACTAAGCCAATTCAAACTGTAAAAAATAATATTTTAAATTTTTTAAAATGAATATTATTGGTATTACGGGAGCGATTGGATCTGGAAAATCTACGGCAGCAAATTTTTTAAAAAAAAAAGTGAATGCATACTATTTTGATGCAGATTTAGAAGCAAAAAATCATTTAATGTCCTCAGCAAAAACACAAGAAAAAATTATTGCTGCATTTGGAAGAAAAAAAATAATGAAAAATGACTCTTTTAATTTACAACTTTTAGCCTCGGTCGCATTTAAAAATAAAATTAACCAGAAACTATTGAATCAAATAATATGGCCAGAGGTCTATCTTTTAATTAAAAGTACGATTATTTACGCAAAAAAAAATAATTTCAAAAATTTTATAGTTGATGCTGCATTATTAATTGAGGCTAATTTCAATCACCTATTCAACTATATTATATTGATCACAGCTCCTGAGAAAATACGAATAGAGCGTGCTCTAAAACGTAACAATCTTTCTTTAAATCAAATTAAAAAGCGAAATATGCTTCAATGGCCTGATGAAATAAAACAAAAATATGCAAATTATGTCATTGAAAATGATAAAAGCATATCAGATCTTCAAAAAAAGTTAACGAAGATCTTTTAAATTTTCACCTTCTTTGAGACAAGGGTTTATTTAGTATTTCACTAATAACAATAGCATTCTTTATACTTGCTTTAGAATTTAAGCCTAATTTATTTTTTAAATTATTTACTTTCGGTTTATTATATTTAACTTTTTTATCGTTTTGATTTGAATCATTTTTTGTTAAAAATTGTAAGTCATCATCTTTTTTTAAAGCAGTCTGTTCATTCTTAGAATCAACTGCAGCTGTAGATAAATGCTCTTCGTCCTGTACTATTTTTTTTTCATTTAAAATTTCTTCTACTGCAATTTTATATTCTTTAGGTATGAATTCAATATTTTTGACGCGGCTTTCAACTGATTCTCCTAATTTTTTAAGTGATCTTGAAAAAGAATCCTTATTCGTAGGTGTTTTATTTTTATTTTTCTTCTTTTTTGAGAAAAAAGAACTGACTAACCAAATGATAAAAATTTGGAAAATAACTGAACCAATATCTGCAGTAACTATATCAAATGACATTATTTTTCTTTTTCTTCATTTGAGTCTTTGTCATCCTTTGCAATAGAGGTTCTCATTGATGTATCAGCCATGACATTTTTCATATTATAATAGTCCATAATACCTAAATTGCCACTTCTGAAAGCTTCTGCCATAGCTAGAGGTACTTGCGCTTCTGATTCAACTACTTTTGCTTGCATTTCTTCAACTCTAGCTCTATTTTCCTGTTCTGCTGCGACAGCCATCGCTCTGCGAGATTCAGCTTTTGCTTGTGCAACTTTTTTGTCTGCTTCCGCTTGATCAGCTTCAAGTTGCGCTCCTATATTTTGACCTACATCAACATCAGCAATGTCAATTGACAAAATTGAGTAAGCAGTGCCAGAGTCTAAACCTTTAGAGAGAACTGATCTTGAGATATTATCAGGATTTTCCAATACGGATTTATAGGATGGCGCCGAACCAATTGCACTAACTATACCTTCTCCAACTCGTGCAATAACTGTATCGTCAGTAGCTCCTCCAACTAATTGCTCGATATTTGTTCTGACCGTTACACGTCCTTTAGCTAGTAGCTGAATACCGTCTTGAGCCACGGCAGATACTTTTCCTTCTTTGGGACAATCAATAACCTTTGGATAAACACTCGTTTGGACTGCCTCTTTTACATCTCTACCAGCTAAGTCGATTGCTGTAGCTGTTTTAAATGTCAAGTCTATATTTGCTTTATCTGCTGCTATTAGTGATTCAACAACCTGATTTATATCTCCACCCGCCAGATAGTGAGCCTCCAGATCTTCAGGTGTTACAAAGTCTAATCCGGCTCTATGTAAATTAATAATTCCATTTACCACTAATCTGGGAGATATTTTCCTAAATCTCATAATTATAAGTTTAACCATTCCAATATTTCCAAATCCAATGGAAACTCCTGATTGAAACCAAAGTCCTAATGGAACAAAATATAAAAATAATATAAATGAAAATACTATTGCTATTAATAAAAATCCTGGTGCCAAGTTTACTACCTTTCTTTATAATTTATTTGTTTAGAAAACTTTTTTTTATCACCTCAAAGCCAAACCCCATTGGATTCCAATCTTTTTTGTAATAAAATTTATTTTTGTTTCAGTATTCTCTTATGAGAACTTTTGAAAATTCCTCAAAGCGAGAAAAAAAATTCAAGTTTCTTTGATCAATACCAGACTATGTTAAGTCTTTTAAAACATCAAGTGCATGAGATTTGGTCTTAACTTTTTCATAAACTTTTTCAACTTTACCATGCTCATCAATTAAATATGAAATACGATGTATACCATCATATTCTCTTCCCATGAACTTTTTTTTGCCCCAAGCTTTGTAAGCCTTTAACATCTCTTTATTTTCATCACTGAGTAATGAATATTGAAAGTTCTGTTTATCACAAAATGTTTTTTGCTTTTTCACTGGGTCTGCAGATACACCTATAATTTTAATATTATTATTTTTGTATGATTCGAATTCGTCACGGAATCCCTGGCCTTCTACAGTTCAGCCAGGAGTACTTGCTTTTGGATAAAACCAAATTAATAGTTTTGAACCATTGAAATCTGATAATTTTACCTGTTCTCCATTTTGATTGGGAAGATTAAATTCCGGTGCGATATCTCCAATTTTTAAATACATCTTATAATTTAGCTTTCTTATTAATTTGGTTATTTATGGATATAGTTCTACCTCTTAAATTAAGATGTAAAATATACAGTAAAAAATGATAAAAATATACTCAACAACATGGTGTCCATCGTGTGTGTTAGCAAAAAGATTATTTGATTCTAAGAATATTGAATATGAAGAGATTAATATTGAAGAATTAAATATATCAAGAAAAAAACTTTTCGAAATCACAGGTGGAAATACGGTACCTCAAATTGTAATTAATGGAACTTCAATCGGAGGATATGACCAATTATTTATGTTAAATCAGATGAATAAATTAGATGATTTAATAAAATTATAAACTATTATATATTTTTAAAAAGGTAGTTAACACTGACATTAAAAAATAAAAAAATATTAATATGTGTTACCGGTTCGATAGCAGCTTATAAAGTGTGTGAAATAATACGGCAGTTGAGGAAAAATGATGTTATCGTGCAAGTAATGATGACAAATTCTGCTCAGAAATTTATTGGCAAAGAAACTTTCACTGCATTGAGTAATAATGAAGTTCTAACTGATATGTTTGAAAATAATCCAAAGGCTGGGTTAGAACACATTAAACTTGCCATTGAAATTGATGCAATCATTGTTTGCCCATCAACAGCAAATGTCCTTTGTAAAGTTGCAAATGGAGTCGCAGATGATTTAGTGACAACAACATTGTCTGTATGTGAACAAAAAACATTATATATACCTGCAATGAATTACAGGATGTGGCGAAATGAAGCAACGATTAAATCAGTAGTAAAATTAAGAAACGCAGGTAAAATAGTTATGGAACCCGAAGCTGGTCCCTTAGCCTCACTGCATAAAGGAGTAGGAAGATTACCTGAGATTTCATCAATAATGAATTCAATCCGTGATTTATTTAAAATTCCTTTACCTTTGAAAGATAAAAAAGTACTTGTAACAGCAGGTCCTACACGAGAATGGATTGATCCTGTGAGATTTATTTCAAACAGATCAAGTGGTAAAATGGGTTATTCAATCGCTGAATCTGCGAGAGATAAGGGAGCAAATGTTACATTAATATCAGGCCCTGTTAATTTAGATAAAGTCTCAGGAATATCAATCTCTAAAGTCGAAACATCTAATGAAATGTTTTTAGAAATTGAATCCTATTTATCAAAAAATAAACCAGACTACTTTTTTATGTGCGCAGCCGTTTCAGATTTCAAAATAAAATCTTACACGCCAGAAAAAATTAAAAAAAGTGAAATATCAGAATCAATAAAAATAGAGCCAGCTGTAGATATATTGAAAGCTATAACTCTTAATAATAAGACAAGGCTTATAGCGTTTGCATTAGAGACATCTCATGATCAGGAGGAGGCAATGAGAAAACTAAATTCTAAAAATGCAGATTTTATCGCATTGAATGTCCAGAAAAATGGAATATCTGGTTTTGATTCGGAAACAAATGAATTTTATGTATATTCAAAATCAAAGAATGAAAAAAAATTATCTCTTGATCATAAGTCAAGAATTGCCTCAAAATTGATTGATCATGTTATTTCTTGTGATTAATTAAATTAATGTTCTAATATTTCCAAACAAAATTAAATATTTTAAATAATCGAAAGGTTTATATGAATTTCTCAACTATTACGGGCTTTATTTTAGGTATTATCGTTATTTTTCTAGGAATAATTGATTTTGATGATTTGAATTCTGGCGTCTCTATTGGATTTCAACTTTCTAAGTTTTTTGACTTAAGCTCTATCGCAATTGTTTTTTTTGGTACTCTCGCTGCAACTATGGTAAATTTTTCATTCGATAAAATTTTTGGTGTTTTTAAGGTTATATCAAATGTTTTCAAAAGTAAGAAGTCAATTGAGTTAGAAACAGCAAAACAACTCCTCAAAATTGCTGACGAATACCAAAAAAATGGTCCCAAAGGTTTGGATAAATTAGGTAAGAATATTGATGATCCATTTATTAGAAATGCGATGGAAATGATTCCTGTCGAGTCAAATAATGAAAGATTTAAATCATACCTGGATTCAGAGCTCAAAAGTATGAAAGAAAGGCATGCACAAGGTCAAGAAATGTTATATAATATGGGTGCTTATGCACCAGCATTCGGTATGCTAGGGACTGTTATGGGTTTAATATTAATGATGATGTCCCAAATGGGAAACGATGCGATGGAAATAGATTTGAATAGTGTACTAGTTGACATGGGTTTAGCACTTCGAACGACATTTTATGGTGTCATTTTAGCTAATTTGATTTTCATCCCAATGGCGGGAAAACTTAAAAATATGTCTCATCAGGATGTCTACATAACAGAAATAATAATTGAAGGTCTAACATGCATACACAGAAAAGAACATCCCATTCTTATAAAAGATAAACTTTCTGCATATTTACCAATTGAACTTAAAATAAAATTAAAAAAAGATTCAACTTTTGGAAAATAATCAAGAAGTAAAACTTAATTCTTCTGCGTGGATTTTAAGTTATGTTGACTTTATGACTGTAATAATGGCTTTTTTTATCGTTTTTGTCATGATTATCACAAAAGTTGACGATGTTACAGAGCTTTTTATAGTAAAAAATATTACTTTATTGGAAAATAGCCTAAAGAACTCATCAATTAGTAAAGATTTAATTATTGAAAATGCTGGTTACAATGGATTAAGAGTAATCATACCGAGTGAAGTAGGGGGCATAAGCATGTTCAATTCAGGAAGTCAAGAAATTAGAAAAGAATTCAAACCGTTTCTTTCAAGCCTAGGTACAATATTATTAGATAGTACAAAATTTATTTCTGCTTATGAAAAAAATAAGAATAAATTTAAAAATGCCTTCAAAAATCCAAAAGATTTAAAAATTACAATCAGAATAGAAGGGCACACAGATTCTGATGGATATGAAAAAAGCAATATGCAATTATCTTTACGTCGAGCAGAAGATGTCAAAAATTACTTTTTAGATAATTATATCACTGCTAATGGTAATAAGTTTAAAGAGAATCAATTTGCCATTTGTGGATATGGAGAATCTAGACCGCTTAATGATATTTTGAATAAAGACGAAAATAGAAGAGTAGAAGTTTTTTTCAATTATATAATGGATGAAATTCCTGTATTTTATGGATGTACAAATAAAAACGCATATAATTATAATCCTCGTGCTAATAGAGATGATGGTACATGTATATTAATCGATTAGTAATAATATTAACATGATAAAAAAATCTGAAGATTGGTTAGTTTCATATGGTGATTGTGTTACATTATTGATATGTCTTCTAATTACAATTGTTGTTTCATTAAAAGGTAAATCAGATAAAGATATAGAATGGGTTGCTGATCAAGTAAATTCTATCGCAGAATACATGCAAGAACAATACCCTGATACAAACATTTTCAAAATACACCCTAGAGCAAGTAGTATTAAAATTACACTTGCAGGCAATAGCTTTGAGTCTTGTAGAGATGATTTAAATAAAGAAATAATTCCAATTGTAAAAAATTTGGGAACGGATTTAATAAGAAGCATCAAGAAATTAGATCAATTAGAAAAGCCTGCATATATAAATGATTCTCTTTATTTAGAAATTTCAATAGAAGGACATACTGACAGTCAAAAATTACCAAAAGGGTGCGGTAAATATGATAACAATTGGCAATTGTCAGCATCGAGGGCATATCAGACAATGCAGGTTCTGACATCAGATATCTTTTTAAATTCAGACTATAATTCGTATAGTAAATCAGTTTCTGTTAGAGGTTATGCAGATTCACATCCCATTTGTAATAAACAAAAATTAATAATTACTAAATTAAAAAAAGCTATCGATGAGAAAGATAAAATTCAAGAAAATAGACTTAGACAGAAATTAAAACTTACAGATTTCAGTGATTGCAATGAATTAAATCGAAGGACTGAAATAATTTTCACTGCATTTCTAATGAATTCAAGAGGAACCTATTATTCAGATATATCCGATGACGTTCTTATGAAAAAATAATGATGATTTTCAGGAAATTATTTTTTTGAAACAATTAATTCATTTTCCTCAATACCTTCAACTTTTAT
>MDTA01219092.1_pt1 | contig 16712 bp, 14 predicted proteins | sample 811151 | NCBI WGS metagenome assembly MDTA01 (sample SAMN05326648, study PRJNA326480) | marine metagenome | isolation source: seawater | place: Indian Ocean: South | collected 2010 | reverse complement strand
TTATATTTGGACCTGAGGCTTTTTAGTACATCTTCATCCTTTGATGATTCAGCATTATTAGTCTGTCTTAAATGGTTAAAATCTTTTATTTTTTTCTTTAGTGGAGAGATCATTGATTTGTAACGAAATACCTGCAAATAAGCAAGAGAAAGGTCATTTTCCTCAAGACTATTTGTCAAAGATTCGTGACGTTTGAATCTCTTTAATTGTAAGTCTAGATTTTTTACTTTTTGTTCCACCTCAATTATAATATCGTTTACTCTATCAAGGTCGATTCTCGTCACCTCAAATCGACGAATTGTTCGCTTCCTCTGATGCCTGTATTTGTTAATACCCGCGGCCTCTTCAAACATTTTACGGCGCCCTTCCCCAGCCTCGGAAAGAATTTGCTCAATCATTTTTAATTCAATTACTGAGTAGGCATCTGCGCCCATCCCTGTGTCAACAAAAAGTTCGTTAATATCTTTCAATCTACAGGGTGTTCTATTTAAAAAATATTCTGATTCACCACTGCGATATACCCTTCGCGCGATTTCAATATCATTATATTCGATAGGAAGTTTACCGCTATTGTTGTGAACGGTGAGTGCTACCTCACAAACGCCTAGAGGTTTTATATTAGAGGCGCCATTAAAGATGACATCCTCCATTTTCCCACTGCGAAGAACACTATACTTTTGTTCTCCAAGAACCCATCGGATTGCATCTACGATATTCGTTTTACCACATCCATTTGGACCAACTACTGTGGTTACGCCTTGACCTAGTTTCATAACTTCCTTTTTTGCAAAAGATTTAAAGCCATGAAGTTTAAGTTCTGATATATACACTAATTAAAATTTTTGTTGAGGTAATCTAATTTACAAGAATTGGGAGGATAATTCCACCTTGCATTAAAAATATTTACTTATTTTTCAGCCGGGAGGCCAGCTCAGCCTTCTGCCCCCAATGAGATGGAGGTGTATATGAAACACGGTTTGTCCAGCATTCTTGTTGCAATTAAATATGGTTCTATAGCCCTCATCTGATAATCCCTCAGAAGCAGCTACCTCTTTCGCCGCTAGCATCATTTCACCGAGAATGTTTATATGATCAATTCTAATATCATTGAGAGTTGATATATGAATTTTGGGAATGATTAAAACATGATTGGGAGCGATAGGGTTAATATCTCTGAAGGATAGAACTGACTTATTTGAGAATACCATATCAACGGAAATCTGTTTATTAACAACTTTACAAAACAAACAATTTTTCATTTTACCTTAATACTTCATTTAAAAAAGAAATAGAATATAATGCAGCTGTCTCAGACCTAAGCCGCCTTTGACCAAGATTATAATTAATCACATTGTTATTTTTCATAATATTTAATTCATTATCTGAAAAATCTCCCTCAGGACCGATAATCACATGGACTGTTTTATTGATTGCAGAACTTACCTCTCTAAGCTTATTTGATGAAGCCGTAACTCCCACCAAAATTTGTCCAACTTTGCTGGAGCAATAATTCATTAATTTTATTGGTTTTTGGAGAACAGGAAATCTACTTCTGCGACATTGTTTTGATGCTTCGATGATTATTTTTTTTGATCTATCAAGGTTAAGGTTTTTTTTTGTACACCGATCTGTAATGATAGGAGTAATTTCTCGAACACCAAGCTCGGTAGCTTTTTCTAAAACTAATTCGAATCTACTTCTTTTTATCAAAGCCATGCCTAAATGGATTGAATGAGTATTTTCTCCATAATCAGGAAAATGTTTAATTATTTGGCCTGAAAGACCATTTGATTTGAGGTCCTCAATTTTAGCATGATAACCATTACCCACACCGTCAAGTAACCAGATTTTATCGTTTTTTTTTAATCTGAGAACTCTAATAGCATGAAAAGATTCTGATTCACTTAAGGTAAATTTTCCCGATGAAACATCATTTGGATTAATTTGGAAAGCATGATCTAAAATCATTTTTTCAAACGATTGAAGGATATATGGATTAATAACCCAGAATAGTCTTTTTTCCCATCCGAAATTTTTGCGAGAGGAAGGTATTCGTAGCCCATGTGGAGCATTATTGTTGTTGAACTCACTGTCCTAATTTCAGCACCGACACCTGCAAAGCCACCCCAAGATCCATGAGTTTCAGAGTTGACCCATCGATTTATAAATCTCCCAGATTCCTGACCGTTAATTGTCAAAATAGGCCCACTTTTAAATGTGATAAATGGTGAAAAATTATTTGCGATCTTCCCTGCAAATGGATAATAATTTGACCCTAGAAAAAATGGAACAAGTAATAAGCTTTTGCCACCTACAGATTGATATTGATTATAATACCAATCATAGACAATTGTCTCATCACTCGCCTTGATGTCATAAAATCTCAGTTCACCAGATAAACTATATTTCCCAGATTCATGGGTGTAATGCCTTGAAAAAAAAAATTCCAGATCCGTTGGAGCCAATGTCCAATCCAAACCCCTCATGCACATTACTAAATTGTGCTACTAATAAGGATGGGAATCCAAGTACTATTAATTGTTTTAACATTTTAGCAATCCAAAATAAGAAAATATTAACGATGAATTAATTTTAAACAAATAGGAAAACAAACTTTATTTATCCTCAAAATCCGCGTCTAAAATTTCCATTTTCCCCACTTTTTTACTAATAGCGCTTTTCCGTTCATTTTGTTTGTATCTGGAATTAATTGCAAGGAACGCCTTTAGTGACGACAATAGGCGAATTAAAACATAAATAACAAAACCTAATATCAACCATCGCATAATTATATTGCTGAAGTTGGGTTGAAAAATTTGGTGCCCGTAATAGGTTGGCGTATATAATTAATGACTTCATCGAGGTCATCTCTATTATTAACAAAATCAATATTGTTTGTATTAATTATCACTAAAGGAGTATCCTGATAACGAAAAAAGTATTCTGTGTAAACCTGATTTAGTGCATCAATATATTCCCAAGTTATTTCTTGTTCCATCTTACGTCCTCTTTTTTCAATATTTTTCATTAAGGTATTGGTGTCAGCTTGCAGGTATATTACTAAATCTGGCTTTATAATATTTCTTTCTAGGAGATTTGCTACTGTATCATATAAATGCATTTCATTCTCATTTAGGTTAAGAGATGCGAACAACCGATCCTTTACAAACATATAATCGGTAATCAATAAACTCTGAAACATATCTAACTGGCGTAGTTCTTGTTGCTGACGATACCTCTGAAGTAAAAAAAACAATTGGGTTTGAAAAGCATATCTCTCGGGATCGGTGTAAAAGTCTCCTAAAAAAGGGTTGTCATCAAACTCCTCAAGAATTAAACGAGAGCCAAGTTCCATAGAAATAAGGCTGGCTAGACTGGTTTTGCCAACTCCGATTGCGCCCTCAATTGCTATATAGTATAAATTCTTCATGCCTGTGTTTTCATAAAATGTTTGGTTACAGAAGAATTGTCAGGACAATTTTCTAAAAGTTTTTTTACTGTCATATCTGTATTCGGAATTTTAAAATCTGGAGCAATTTCATTGAATGGAATCAAAACGAACTTTCGTAATGCTATCATTGGATGCGGTAAAGTTAATTTTTCTGTCTCCAAAAATGAGTCTCCATAAACTAAAATATCAATGTCAATTGTTCTTGGATGATTTTTTTCGGGGTTTATTTTTTTACCAAGCATCTTTTCTATTCTTTCAGTGACATCAAAAAAATCGAATGGCTGTAAATCAGTATCACACGATACTACGGAATTTAAAAACTTAGGTTGCTCAGTGTTATATAAAGGTTGTGATTCATAAAATGAAGAACTTTGTATATTCATTATATCAAGATTTATTGAAAGTGCCATAGTGGCTTGTGCAATATTAGACTCTCGGTCACCTATATTAGATCCTAATGATAAATATACTTTTGCGCTCATTCATACCTTCCTTATGATTTCAACTTCAACTGTATCAAACTCTGCTGGAATGGGGGCATGTGGTTTCCTTATCTTGACAATGACTTTTTTAACTGGAAAATTTTTGATTATTCCTGCACATATTGACTCAGCAACTGTTTCAATTAAGTTGCAATCTTTTGACCTAAATATATCAATTGTAAATAATATTAAATCATTGTAATCAATTGTATTTTTTACTTTATCTGTTACTCCAGCTTGTCTTAATGATTTATGAACCTCAAGATCTATTTCAAATAAGTAATCTTTTTCTTTTTCAAATTCATAAATACCATGTCTCCCTGCGATTTTTAAGTTAAGGACTCTTATCTTATCCATACTATTTAATAAACTGAACTTTTTGAGAAAAGTTTTTATTTTCTGTATCAAGAACAATAAAATAAACACCAGAAGGCCTATCGTAAGCTTTCCAATTAATCTTATTCAATCCTATTTTGGTTTTTCCAGACCAAATTGAACCAGAATATTTTCCTTTCAAATCATAAATCTTTATATCACCATTTTTTTCACCAACTGTCTCTGGAATAAAGAATGAAATCGTTGTACCTGAATTAAATGGATTTGGGTAAGCAGGATATAGTGTTATTTGGCTGGGCCCTGGAAATTCATACCCCATGTTTAAATATTGGACCTCTTTTAATATCCATTCATCTGGATCAAGGATTAAATTAAATGTCGAAGAACCTATAATACCAAGGTTATAGGTCTCAAAGGCCTGGCTGTTATCTATCCTTATTTCCGTTATACCATCTGGTAATAATAGTTGCAAATTTATTGGCATCTTAAAATATTGTGTTTTTTGGACTTGTTGAATATTCACAATAAGCTCGGAGTTTTTATTTATTTCCCAATCAATTGAGTACTTCGGGTATCCTTCACCATAAATCCACTGATCAAAAAAATAATCAAGTTCTAAACCTGAAATATATTCACTGACGTTTTGAAATTTTTCAGTGGTAACAGCATTATAGGCAAGAGAATCATTGGTAGCATAGGATTTCAAGACATCGAAAAAAATTGAGTCCCCTAAAATTCCTCTTAGCATATGTAAAACCCATCCTGCTTTATTGTAGCTTAGATTACCGTTGAAAATCTCTGAAGTTGAGGTGGGATTTTCCACATAAACAGTACCAGGACCATAGTAGGCATGCGCACTCCAGAAATCACGATACGCACCAACGCCATATTTTTCTTCTTGCCACAGTGCTTCGCCAAAACGAGCGAACCCTTCATTAAGCCAAATATGGTTGAAGCTTGCGCAGGTAACTAGGTTACCCCACCATTGATGAGCAAGTTCATGAGCGATTAGCCACTCCGAGTGACCTCCCATGCTGGATATGGTTTGGTGCTCCATTCCTCCTGCGCGATTGAATTCAACATGACCATATTTTTCGTTTATGAATGGATATTCTCCAAATTTTTCTGAAAAAATGGTTATCATTTCTTTGGTCTTAAGATAATTATTATAAGTCATATCATAATGGTTTGGGTAAACATAAAAATCAATAGGCATCGTATCATTCTGAGGGCTTATATAATTATCGCTCCAAAATCTGTAAGGATAAGTTGTTATAGATACTAAGTAGGTTGAAATTGGATATTTTTCTTTCCAATGATATTTCTTTTTCCCGTCTCCTATTTCCACCTCATTTATCAGTAAACCATTAGAGACTGGGATCTGATCATCAGGCAACGAAATAATAATATCCATAGAATCCGCTTTATCTGAAGGATCATCTTTACAAGGCCACCAATCTCTTGCTCCATATGGTTCTGACAAGGTCCAAACGTGGTCTTCTCCATTGTAGGTATCAAAATTAAACGAACCAAACCCAGAGGGGATTGGTGTTCCCCCATAAAATATTTCAACACTAAAGTCGTATCCGCCATGCATTGTAATTTGCAATGTGGGTATTTTCAAAATATGGTTATCATGCTCAAATGGCCATACCTCTCCAAAAAACTTTACCGAGTCCACATTCATTGCACTCGATAAGTCTAATTCGATTAAGTCAGGTTGATCCGTTCTAAAATGAACTCTAGCAACTAAGGTTCCACCTATGATTCGTTCGTCAATTAATATTTCTAAATCTAATTTATAATAAGATATATCTATTTTTTGTTGATCAGGAGTCAAGGTTGATTTATTGTTCAAAATTTTATTTGCAGTGTGCGATAATCCACAATTATATACAGGTTTATCTGTGCCACTAAACCTTGGAAATATCATTGTTGGGATTAGAAATAGCATCAAATATTTCATTAGATGATATTAAGATTTTTTGCTTCTGAAACCCTAGTGCTTTTTAAAATACAAAGTAAAATCAATTAAAAAACTTTCCCATGCCAATTCTGCTATATCTTCAAAAACAGCTGGTAAAAGATTGGTACGCTAAATAAGGAATTAAAATATAAAGCACAGAGTCTCTTACAAGATAAAAAAGAATAAAAGTAAATACGATTGAGAATCCCTTCTTTCTGATTAGAGTTTTTATACCTCCTACTCTATAAATTTCTAACCATTCTTCAAGAAATTTTGGACGTTTAAACAGAATTACCCCTTTCCTGGTTTGATTTTATCAAATTTGATATTTTCATATTTTTCCCACATTGTTGCACCAGATGCTTCACTAAAACGCAGCGCAAAAACAAGAGCGTCAAAGAACGGGCTATTCGCATATTCGCCATGACTATAATATTCATCTACCCACTTGACCATATCACCTAAGACAATTTTATTATCATACATTCTATCAAAAATACCATAAACTGTCTCTGCGCGATTCTCGTAATACCATTGAGTTATTCCTCCAAACCCTTCTGATTCCTCAAGCTCTTTGTGGGTTTCATACACCTGAACCAAATAAGAATATAAGAAAGTTTCTTTTTCATCCAGTGTTAGAGTTTTCCAGTGTGCTACCGCCGGAGACAATACACTTTGACTACTTTGAGCAGCAAGAATAGTTGCAAAACATATTAAAATTAATAACCTCATAAATACCTCTCTTCTGTTCACTTAGTAGATTATTACCTTCTAATTATACGGTTCTAATGGATCCATGTTCAATGCTAATCATCAATGGGATCTACCCAATCTCCATATTTATCCATTAAACTAATCAATGAATCTACCGCAGTCTCAACTGGTATATTTCTAACAATTAATTCTTGCCCTTTATACAATGAAATTTTTCTCTCTCCTGTTCCGACATAACCATAATCCGCATCAGCCATTTCACCTGGACCGTTAACAATACAACCCATGATTCCAATCTTTATCCCTTTAAGGTGTGAGGTGCGTGATCGAATTTTTGCAGTAGTCTCTTGCAAATCAAAAAGTGTTCTACCGCATGAAGGGCAAGAAATATATTCTGTTTTTGATATTCTTGACCTACTGGCTTGTAAAATTCCAAAACCTATCATATTTGTATATTCAATTTTTTGATCTGCTTCGATCCAGATTCCATCTCCAAAGCCATCTGCTTGCAATCCTCCAAAATCAGTTGAACTATATAACAAGAACTGTTCATTTGTGAGTTTACTATATTCACTTTTTATAATGATGGGATGTTTTATCCCTTTGTCTATACTAAACACAAACCATCTTCTGAAGTCTGGGTATCTGATTTTATTTGAGGAACATAAAACAATAACTATATTTTGTCCTCTTTTAAGTTTTTCCAATGAAACATCGCTGTAATCGTCAGCATTGACCTCTAAAAAGACTATTTCGTCAGGGCCCCATATTTCAGGATTGTAAAGTTTTATAGATAAGAATGGAAATTGTCCATTTTTTTTATCATAACAGCTCGCATCAGCCAAAACTTTAAGGGCCCCAGGCGGTTGAAAATCGATAGTTTTCCCACCAATATAAATCAAATCTGGGGCTTGATCTGAAATTTTCCATTTGTCCTCATTCAAAAGATAATTATATCCTATTTTAGCAAGGTCATTTTTTTTTATTACATCTAATTTTGAAAGGTCTGAGATTACTCTCGGAACATACTTTGAACCAATATTGTTTACAGAGTATGATTCACGTCTCACCCTGAAAAATGGACTGTATGGTAATGAAATTATAGGTTTTATTTCCAAATTTTCATTTCTATTTTTGTACCTCTTCAACAGTGTCTTTGCTACTGGGATTTCAAACTCTGGCTCCTCCGTTAAGCTAACTCGAATTGTATCACCAAGACCATCCTCTAATAAAGTACCTATGCCGACAGAGGATTTAATGCGTCCGTCCTCAGCTTCTCCAGCTTCTGTTACGCCTAGGTGTAATGGATAATTCATTTTTTCAGATACCATATGTTTTACTAATAATCGATATGCCTGGATCATTACCTGTGTATTACTTGCCTTCATTGAAAGGACAATGTCATTATAATTTTCATCTTTTGCGATACGTAAAAACTCCATTGCAGACTCTACCATCCCAATTGGGGTGTCACCAAAACGACTCAAAATACGATCTGATAAAGATCCATGATTAGTTCCAATGCGCATTGCTGTACCCTCTAGTTTACATACATTGATGAGCGGTAAAAATTTACCCCTTATTCTTTCGAGCTCCTCATTATATGATTGGTCAGAGTATTCATAGTTTTTGAACTGCTTTCGATCAGCATAATTTCCAGGGTTGATCCTAACTTTTTCCACAATTCTTGCAGCCGCTAATGCAGCATTCGGTGTGAAATGTATATCAGCAACAATCGGTGTTTTCATTCCTTTTTTTCTTAATCCAATCTTAATGTCCTTTAAATTTCTTGCCTCATTCAAACTTGGTGCAGTAATCCTAACGATTTCACACCCTGCTTTTATCATTCTTATTGATTGCTCGATTGTCCCCCTGGTGTCCATTGTATCTGTTGTTGTCATTGACTGAATTCTAATTGGATTTTCCCCACCTATAGCTATATCTCCGCATTTAACCTCTCTAGTATTCCAGCGACTATATTTTGTAAGACTATTGCAGTATTCTTGCATTATTTTGGAGCGGTATATGGTCTCTTCATGTAGTCATAGGCCTCAATCATAGCAGATGATAAATTATTAAGATTTAAGCACGATTCGTAATTGGACTTTGCCATACTACGGTTTCCATTTAAATCATATATTTTTCCTAGCAATAAATATGCAAAACCCAATATTATATCTAATTCACCATCATAAGTTTCGATTGCCTCTTGGACAAGCGTTAGAGCACCCTCATAATTTTTCTGCTCAAACATTAGAAATGCAATCTGATATTTTAAATAGGGAAAATACCATGCTTTTTGCCTTGCAGTTAATTTTTCAGAGATACTATTTAAATTAGCTACTAACTTTTCTGATTCTTCATAATTTCCGTTTTTTGTTGTGGCTTCAAGAAGCATTAATCTGTAATAAAAATTATTTGGAAAATTATCAGCAATTCTTCGCGAATATTTTGCAGCAAGAACTGGATCATCCTCTACCCACAAATATAAAAAACTTAAAATTCCATTTGCTTCAATCCATGACCAATCACCATGATCTGCGGCCTTACTGATTTGATTAAGTCCTGATATCGTCGAAGGGTTGAGACCAAAAAATTCTATAGCGAATTTTAATAATCGATTACTTCTTCCGCTATAATATTCTACAATTCCAAGCGGCAAATGTGCATCAGTTATTTCAGGATTATTTTCATGAACCTCATTAATAATTATGAAACCTCTATAAGCTCTAAAAAGAGTTGATAACCATTTTTTTTTCGCTAATGTTACTCTTGCATTCAACCCAATAGCAGAACCCTGGTATAACCGATAATATGGATCAATGGGATTTTCATTAACTAATTTTTCATAGATAGGAGTGACCTCAGAGAGCGATTTTTCTAAAATAACGTGAGCTGAATCTGCAGAATGGTTTGCGAGGCCTCTGCTCCAGCTGGCAGCTGCCCAAATAAAATGAACGCCAGGATGATTAGGATAGTCAGTGCGAGCGCGGTTAAGTATTTCTAATGACCTGTCATATTCGTAGTTGTAAAATGCGTAGACTCCTTTTTTTACTAAATCATCTCCTATGTGAACATTTTCCGAAAAAAGAATATTTATTGTTATAAAAAAAAATAATACTCTCAACATTAACTAAAAAAATAAAAGAAATATTTAAACTAAGAATCCTGGGAAGACAATATGAGCCAACCTTTAGAATCATTATTTTCGGGTTTTATTTCCAAGCTACGCTCCCAGCTTGCACGTGCTAGTTGTTTTTCTTCCATTCTCCAATATGTAATACCAATTCCCATGTATGCATTTGCATCATTAGGGCTAAGCTCTAAAACCTCTTGAAAGGCTACAAGTGATTCTCTGAACATATTTTTTTCACGATAAAACTTCCCTAATGTTGCCATTGCACCAGGTAGCCAAACGGTTGAATTGTTATTTACAGACAAAGCATTTTTAAAAGCTTGTCTACCCATTGTCGGGTTTCCGATTCTATTGTATTCCACTGCCATGACGTAGTACGTTTGAGGAAGCAAATTTTTTATCAAGGAATTATTTGGGCTATAATGAAGAAGGTCTTCCCAGGCTGCCGCAGCTCTACCCCACTCCGAAGCATTAAAATAGCAAAGACCTTGCATATAGCGGTTATCAATGTTATCCGGGTCGAGATATACTGCATTACTATAAGATAGAGCAGCATAGACATATTTACCCTGGGAAAAATAAACATTAGCCAATGAGAGATGAGGTTTCAGTTCTTTTGGGCTGAGCTTTATTGCACGTTGAAACTCTTTTTTAGCATCTTCTATTTCGCCCATTTTTAAAAATGCTTCTCCTTTTAATTGCACAAAACCTACGTGTTCTGGAAATTTATTACTTCCTTCTTCGGCCAAACGAAGAGCATTATTGATATCACCTGACATAATATTTTTTCTTATTACATTAAGTCTCTGCGCTGGTCCATCTGGAGCACGTTTTGATGAAAGATTTAATATATCTTCGCTTAGTTTTCTTTGGTCCTCATTATGAGTGAAAAGAGACATCGCCTCTATGGTAGCTTTATGGTTTGGGTCAAAACCAAGTGCCTCCTCAAAGGAAAACTTAGCATTTGAAAAATCACCCATATTTGCATAAAGGGATCCAAGAAAAAAATGAACATCTGGGGTACTAGGGTTTTTGGAAATTTCTCGAAGATAGATATCCTTAGCAGCTGACCAATCTCCAATACTCTCGTAGTGCAGACCTAGTTGCCTTTGGATATACAAATTTTCAGGATTAAGCCTTGCCTCTCTCTCAAAGTCTTCTGTAGTTAAAAATGATTTTGGTTGCAGGCTTACATTCTGTTTTTTTTGTTTATCGTCATTTAGATATCTTGTTGCTCTAGCTAGCTCTCTATTTGAAGATTTTAATTCTCCAGTTAGGTTGAATAATTCGTCTGCAAATGCTACAGTATTTATTTTCGGTCCTTTCTTAACGATTGGGGGACTCTCAATACTTTCAACATTTTTGGTAGGTATCTTTCTTTTTTGTTTTTTTGATAGTGCAGTAATCTTACTTATTTGGGTCTTAGTCTTTTTTGAAGGAACTAGTTTATATGCCTTTTTTAAATCTTGTAATGCTCCTTTATAATTTCTTTTCTTAGCTTTTGACAATGCTCGCTTGTAGAGTGAGCTGGCTTGTTTTTTTTGTTTGGTTGTTGGCTTTTTGGATTTTGAAGAATTTTTTTTTGATGATTTTTTCTTTTTGGACTGAGCTACCAAATTTTGAAAAATAAATCCATCATATGATGTAGATGGGACACCCATCATCAAAATGCATAATAACAGTCGTATTAATATTATCATGGTAGCAATTTCTCGGATTACGTAAAGAATTTACAAAAACAGGTACATTTGTAAAAAATAATTTTGTTGCCAATGATTATATTGGTCTCAAAAAACGAACTATCCAATCTTACAACAATCAGGAAGGGATTCATAGGTGACGGGGTCTGCTTTTAAATTATTTGCCTGATATCCTGACTTTGAAATTGAATTTTCAATAGTTTTTACATTGGCTTTTTGAGAATCATAAGTAACACTGGTTGTTTTTGAATCTAAATCAACAGAAACCTTGCTGATACCTGGAATGCTTTTCAAACCATTCTCAATGTTTTTTTGACACATACCACATTGGATGGTTGGGGTATTAATTACCTGCGTGGTTTGCTCTTTAGAGCATCCTAGGATATGCAAGAACATTATGGCATAGATTACTGATTTCAAACTTCTCATTTCATAACTCTCTTATTAAGCTGATTAATTAAAATTAAACATTTTTTCTTCTTTTTTAAATTATTTTATTTACAATAAATAATTGTATATATTATTTCCTTAATCTTGTGGTTAGTTTCAAATCTTTCAATATTAATATTTTGACAAATAACATATCTTCCAACTATTTACATCCTCTCCTGTTTGAACAATAGCTATTTTATTCATTGTAAAACATTTCTTCGAAATAATCTTTTTCATTATTTTTGTTTTTTGTTCCAAAGATAGTTTTTTATAAATAAGACTTATGTGAGGCAAAAATTGATATATGCTCTTATTTGGCAAATAGTTTAAAAGGGCTCTATGAATCTCAATTAATTCTGGCGATGTTTCTATATCAAAAAATAAAGTTTTCCAAAAATTATTTGTGTAATTAATATTTGTTACTTTTACATCAACAGGAAGTAAGTTTTTTGATAATTTCTCAACTCTCTCTTCAATAAACCTATAATGATTAAGGAGCGGGCTATAGAGCGTGATATGGGGGGAGAAATAATCTGAGTTATATTCTCGTGATAATTGACTTATAATGCCTTGCAGATATTTGGTATCATCTTTAGCTGGCATTAACCAGATGGAGAAGTTTTTAGACATTACTGAAGGATCTTCCTGATTTCATCTAATTTTCGATTTAATTCAATTATCTCTTTTCTTTCAATAAGATTTTTTTCATCATCAGGTTTCTTGATTTTACCTTTTGCGACCCTCACATATCTAGATAATATGGGATCTTGCTCTGCAAGATCATCGAGAAAACCTATATGATTATTATTTCCAAATTTTCCTAAAGCATTAATAGCTACAGCTCTCATAGATCGATTTGGATCTGAAAGGTATTCAACAAAAAGATCAATAGTTCTGTGCTTAATTTTTATGTATTTCTCTAGCTGCTTTAATGCAGCAGATCGGGCATCCCAAGTTGTGCCTCCATAAGAGCAAATTTGTTTAAGCCGTTCGTAGTTTCTCGAAGAAATAACGCTTCCAAAGTATGATATAGCTGATAATCTTATTACATCATTAAACGAGTCTCTGTTAAGAAGTATGTCAACTTTTTTCTCTGCAGCAATACTGTCAACCTTTATTAAAGCTGTGAACGCATCTGCAATAGCGTAATAATTAGTCTCAGTTTCAATTACTTTTGTTAAAAATTTTGCCACATCTTTGTCACCTTCATAATTACCCAAGCACCTGAACAAGACTCGTTTAACTCTGTTATCCTGACCTTGAACTAATTGCATCAATTCCTTTTTATACTTTTTTGATTTTAACTTTGAAAAAGCAGAAGCAGATTCTTTACGCACTCCCCAGAATGGGTCGCTACCCATTGACTTCAACAATGCAAGCTCTACACTTCTTCCTTTTTTCAAAGAAAGAGCTTCTGCGGCAGCTATCCGATCAAGCACGTGTTTCCCATTCTCTAGTTGCCGAAACCATTCTACATTTGATTTTTTAAAAGAAACTTTACATGGAATACGATTCCCGGCATTAAAGACAACAAGTTTAGGGCGGTTTTCTACTGGAATTTCAAATTTCATTTCCTTTTCTTGCAACCATATAGACTTTTTCTCCTCATCCAACTGAATTTCTATCGGCATTCTGAAAACTCCTGAATTTTCTAACTCTTGGACCTGTTTTACATGCAGAATCACTGTGGAATTTCTAGAGTCAAAATTCCATGACACATTGTATTCTGGATAACCAGCCTCGTATACCCATTGCTTAAAAAACCACTCCATATTTTGTCCGGTAATATTTTCAATAGATCTTTTCAAGTCATTTGTCTCAACGAGGTTGAACATATTCTTTTCTGTGTAATGTTTTATTGATCGCCAAAACTCATCTTTGCCTAAATAATCATGGATCATGTTTAAAACTAGGCTACCTTTTGAATAAACATGACTATTAAATAAATCGATGGGCTCATGGAAATGATGATTTACCATAGGCTGTCTTTTTCTCTTATCCTGTGCAATGTAAGAACGGATTTCTTGTAATCTGATGTACTCACCTTCATTGTATCCAAGATTTTTTTCTCTATATTTCCTAGAAAAATAGGTTGCAAATCCCTCATTAAGCCAAATATTTGCCCAATTCCTAGTTGTTATCATGTTACCGTACCATTGGTGTGCAAGCTCATGCGCAACTAGGCCATCACTGCTATAGTCAGGTATAGAATATTGATCATGAATAGTCCTATCAGTATAATGTGAAAGGGTTATATTTTCCATACCACCAAACATAAAATCCTCTATGATTATTTGGTCATATTTTTCGTAGGGATACTTAACTCCAGTCACCCTATTAAAATATTTAATCATATCTGAAGTTTTACCAAATGAGCGTAAGGCCTGTTCCATGTTTTCCTCATAAACCCAATAATTCATTGGTATACCATCAAATGAATCTTCAATCTTTACATATTCTCCAACTACAAAAGATATCAAATAGCTCACCATAGGAAAATTTTCTCTCCAATGCCATGTGTGAGTACCATCGAGATTATCTACTTTTGATACAAGCTCTCCATTAGAAATAGCACTATACTTCTTGTCCACGGTTAGAATACATTCAAAAGTAGCTCTATCATTAGGATAGTCATAGATTGGAACCCAATGGCTGTTATCCATATCCTCTCCTTGGGTCCAAGCCTGCCATTTTTTATCGGGATAAGTGCCGTCCGGTACTACAAAATAAAGACCTTTCCGTGGCTGAGCTGTATAGTCAATTCTAATCTTTATTGTATCTTGCCAACTTATTGATTTATTCAGTTTGAGATTAACAAAATTATCATCCTCATAAAATTCAATGTCCTCACCATCCACGCGAATTCTTCGGATTATTAAATCTTTAGAATCAAGTTTTATGTTCGACAAACTTGACTTTAAGGAGCTTACAGTATGAACGACATTGCCACTAATATTTTTGGATAATAAACTTATTCCAATATTAATTTTTGTATGGTGGACATCAATATCTCTATCTCTTGTCCTTTGATACGGCGGATCATCGCTAGCACTAAGAATGCACATGAAGATTGATAAGGTAGCTCGCGTAATTATTTTATTCGTTATCATAAAATGTATTTAATATTTAACCATTAAGTTATGTATCGTTTTAAAATCTATTTTTGCGATGGAACTTAGCTTCAGAAATAATTTTTTTTGCCATTTCTTCAGCAACCTTATCGCTCATCCTCTTATTTCCCCTAGATTTGGCATTTCCATTTTTATTTTTATAGATCTCCAAAAAGAAGAGTAACGATATTATGAATATGGAGGCGCTAAGGATCATTGCAAATATAAGGGTGAAATTCATTTGCCAGTTCTAATCATAATGAAAGAAATGTTATTGTACATTTCTGGTTAATTGCATTTTGCAAATAATAATACTTTGAAACGGAAATCTCATCACCAAAATATAACACATTATCCTTTTTTTAATTTAGGTCTTTATTATTGTTGTTTTAACCATAGCTAAGCCATAAAACAGTGAGAAATGGCACCTATTATTGAGGTAAATTTGCCTATTAAAAATTAACAAAAAATATAAATGAATTACTTCTCTATTAGGCTTTTAAGAGCATTCACAAAAATTACCGTATTTAGCACAACTGTTCTTATCTTTGCAGGTGCCTTAGTTAAAAGTCATGAGGTTGGCCTTTCGGTTCCTGACTGGCCAACTACATTTGGAAAACAGATGTTTGCATTTCCTCTATCTGATATGGTTGGAGGAATATTTTACGAGCATGGTCATAGATTGATCGCATCAATAGTAGGTTTCCTCACGCTAACGCAAGCGATCTTATTTTACTTAAATAAAGAGGTCGAGCCATGGATTAAAAAGCTAAGTTACTTTTCATTAGGAATTGTAATAATTCAAGGATCACTTGGAGGCATTACGGTTTTATTTTTTTTACCACCAGCAATTTCAATTGTACACGGTGTGCTGGCTCAAACATTTTTTATTTTAACGATCATCATGGCCTATGGTGTTTCAAGAGAAAGATTTTTGAGACAAAATTTAGAAGACTCACCTAAATTTCTGTTGAAGGGTAGTATTTTTATTACTTCGATGGTTTATTTGCAATTAATACTAGGAGCCATGATAAGACACACATCTTCAGGTTTAGCAATACCTGATTTCCCAACAATGGGTGGTTTATGGCTCCCTGATTTCTCTAACCAAATGATTCACAACATAAATTCTACGCTCTTTGACATGAACCTAGAATCAGTATCAAGAATTCAAGTAGTAATCCATTTTTTACACAGACTTAGTGCTGGCATAATAACTATAGTAGTATTCTGTTTTTTCTATTTTCATCTGAAAACAACTAATAAAAAAAATATTTCAAAATCGATATGGATGATAATGTTAACAGTTTTAGTCCAAGTCAGTTTGGGAGTTTTTACTGTTCTAACAGAAAGGTCACCTTACATTACTAGCCTCCATGTTCTTA
>MDTA01111414.1_pt1 | contig 16712 bp, 18 predicted proteins | sample 811151 | NCBI WGS metagenome assembly MDTA01 (sample SAMN05326648, study PRJNA326480) | marine metagenome | isolation source: seawater | place: Indian Ocean: South | collected 2010 | reverse complement strand
TTAGAGTAGGTGATGTAAGAAAAGATGTTAGAGAAATAGCAGAATTTTATTTTGATTTAGATAACAAAACAAATTTTACAACTTATTCAGTCCTTTGCTCTCCTTTACTAGTATCTGGAGAATGTATAGGTGTGATCCATTGCTTAAACAAAAAAACAAATACGAAACTTTTTGAAGAAAGTGATAGAAAACTTTTAGAAACTTTATCGGGGCCAGCGGCACTTGCAATTAAAAATGCTAAAACTGCAAAAGAATTAATTGATAAAAATCGAATGCAAAAAGAAATTGAAATAGTTGGTGATATACAAAAAACTTTATTATCTCAAAATAAAAATGATTCTTTTCCTATTGCTGGAATTAACATTCCAGCAAAAATTGTATCAGGGGATTTTTATAATTTTTCTGATTTAGGTAATGGAAAGTTTGGTTTTGGTGTTGCTGATGTATCTGGCAAAGGTATTAAATCATCTTTATTAATGTCAAAAGCATCAAGTTTATATCGATGCTTAAGTAAAACAATTTTTTCAGCAGCAGAACTTTTAAAAATTCTTAATGATGAAATATGTGAGACCGCATCACGAGGAATGTTTGTCACAATGGTGATTGGTATTTACGATAGCAATAAGAAAGAATTACTTTTGTCGAATGCAGGACACGAACCACCATTAATTATTACAAAGGAAGAAATTTTTTCTACAATCGATGATGCAGGTCCACCGCTTGGAATAGCACCTAAATTTAAATTTGCTGAAAAATTAATTTCATTTAAAGACAGTTCAATGTATATTTTTACAGATGGTATTACTGAGATGAAAAACTCTAAAGGAGATATGTTAGGACAAGAGGGATTTCAAAATTATATCAAAAAGTATCAAAACTTATCAAATAATAAAAGATTAATAAAAATTATTGAAGAATTAATTAAGTCTGGAAGAATTCAAAAAGATGACTTAACAATTGTTGCTGTTGACGGAAAGTAATTGTGTTTAGTATTCCAAAAATTATGATCTTTTTATTAATCATACTTAGCACATTGATGTTTTGGACAAGCTCAAATGTTTGTAGATATAATTTCACAATAGAAAAAAAAACTGATGAATTAAATATAATTGCTGCTGAAATTGATCCTTCAATCCCAATGGCAAAAATTTATTATTTCGAAGAATTAAATTGTAATAAAGTTGATTTTAGTTTCGATTATGATAGAGTAGTAAATAATTTTAAAACATTGTCAGTCTTAATTTACCAAGAACTGACCACAGATATACGTGGTAATCCTAATTAGAAACAATTTAAAAAAATAATTCATTCGTAAGTTGAACTTTAACTTAATTATTTATATAATTACCCAATATAGGTTGCTTAAAAACTATAATAGGTAATAAAAAACTATATTGGGCTAATCAAAAATGAATATAAAAGAAAAAAAAATTATTGACTTTAACACTTATTCAAAAAAAGAGGACACACCTGTTTTTTCTAAAGGCTTGTATAGTTGGATGATGTTTTTAATTAATTTTTATAATCGTGTAAAAAAAACATTAAATATAGATTTTGATAGCTTCATGATACTACAATTAGTAGTCAGTGATTATTTATACAAAACTAATAAAGAGGGTATAAAAAATTATAATGAACTTGGAGAATCTTTGAAAAAACATCCAGATCTATTTAAAGAAAAAAGAAAAGTAAATATTGCAAGTATTGCAGAGGTGCTAAGTTTACCTAGAGAGACAGTGAGAAGAAAAGTTTTACATCTTTCGAAGATTAATTTACTAGATTATACAAAAACAGGTATAAGTATTGGATCAGAGTACAAAAAAGTTTTTAGTGAATTTGTGTCTGATACAGTTAATAAAATGAGTCATCTAGTAAAAAAATGGGAGTCTGATGGATCTTTAAAAAAATTATTAGAATTGGATAAAAAATTATGAAAAATTATTTTTTAGATTTAAAAAATTATATTCATTTAATAATATCAATTTTTATTGTAATTGTTTTTTTAAATGAATCATTGGTTGTAACAAAAAAAATTAATATTAATCATTTATTTATATTTCTTTTTTTATTATTCTTTTTTAATAAAAAAGAAAATAAGAATTTTTTTTATAAATTTATTAAGTTTAATCAAAAAATTCTTAAAAAATTTTAAAATGGAAAAAATATTTATGTCACAAAAAGAAATTGGAAATAAAATACCAATCTATAAGTTGAAGACTACAAATGAAGTAATGAAATATTATGATGAGTGGGGAAAAGGAAATAAATACAATAAAGATATGCTTGAATGGAATTACACTGGACCAAAAGAAACAGTGAACACATTAAAAAAATATATTTCAAATAAAGATTTACTTTTTTTAGATGCAGGATGTGGTTCTGGTCTCGTTGGTTTACAATTACAAAAATTTGGTTTTAAAAACTTTCATGGAGCAGACCTTTCACAAAAATTATTAAATATGATTCCAAAACATTTATATAAAAAAAAAATTAAAACTGATTTGAATAAACCAATAGATGTAAAAGATAATTTTTACGACGTAATAACTTGTGTCGGGACCTTTACTTTTGGTCATGTTAAGCCACAAGCCTTAGATGAGTTTGTTAGGATTACAAAATATAATGGTTTGATTTGTTTTACTATCAATGAAGGTATCTACAAAGAATATGGTTTTGATAAAAAGATTAATGAATTAAAAATAAAAAATAAATGGAAGGAAGTAGAATTTTTTAAATCTGATTATATTGCAAGTAAAGGTGTTAATGCTTGGTTGGGATTATTTAGGGTAATAAATTAAATAAAATTTATACTTAGAATTTTATAATTAATTTATTTTTTCTTTAATTTGATATTAATTTTTATTTTTTTAAAGAAATGTTTATTTTAATGTTTAAATATCAAAAAAATATTTAGAAAATCAAAAAAACATTTTGAAAATCAGAAAAATTAATTTTTTTTAAAAAAAATTTTAAAGATTCCTAAGAGAATTAAAATATTTGTTATTTTCACCTTAAAGTTGTTTATTAATTAAAAACTTTCTACTCAAATTATAAATTTTTATTAAATTTTTCATTTTTTTACCCAAATTGAGCTTTTTTTTATATTTCTCGTTATAAAATTAGATCAATTATTTTAAATATCCTCTAAAATTTTTTTCTCTAACACAAAAATGATTATCTCTAACACAAAATTATTAATAAATTTTAAATATTGAATTATTATTGATTTTATTGACTTTTTTAGTAATCCAATATTTATTTTTACTCTAACACAATATTATTTTTTGGCTTGTGTTAGAGTATTTAGATTTTGTGTTAGAATATTAAACTATTTAACGATAAGTTAAGTAATTAAAAAATTATAAATATTTTTTTAAAAATGTTGAATTTACTTACTTTTTTGATATTTGACCCAAAATGAGCATGCAACTTGTGATTTTGTGTTAGGATATTATCTAATTTTGTGTTAGAGATAATCATCTTTGTGTTAGAGATTCGTTTAAAATTTTTTTTTTAAACGATTTTATTTATTATGAGTGAAGATAAAAAAGATGAAAATGTAGTTTCTCCACCTGAGGGTGAGGACAATACTGATAATTTTGACAATCAACCTAAGGTTGATGACAAAGCCTTAGATCAATCTGATAAAACTGATATCAGTAAACAAAATATTTCTCAAAATACTGAAAATACAGATGAATCCTCAAAATCCGATCAAAATGAAACTACAGAACATCAAGTAATTCATAAAAAAGATGGAAGGCTACATATATATATAAGACAAGACAAGTATAAAGGCGAACTTAAATCAAAAAATTGGGTAGGTAGACTTTATATTGATGGAAAACAAAAAATTTCCTCATCAGGTACACCTAATCTAGATGAAGCAATACCAATTCTTGAAAAATGGTTTGATGACATACACGCTGAAAGTGAAAAACAAAAAAAATTAGCAGAAGAAAGCCAACAATCATCTGTTGAGCAACCTAACGCAACTCCAAAGGTTGAGGAAACGGTTAGTCCTGTCGTTTCTTCAACTGTTCCTCAAGCAACTTCAGAAAATATTGATAAAAAAGTCGAGATTCCAGTAATTAATAACGATACAGTTTTAAATAATGAAGTGAACGAAAAAATTAAGGAGGATGTTAGTGATAGTGCAAAAAATAAAGTTTCAAATATTTTAGGAAAATTTAAAAATTTAAAATTCAAGAAACCTTCGCTTAAAGGGATTAAACTTCCAAAATCTCCAGTTAAGAGTAAAAATAATTCTTTAACTAAAGTTATAGATTTCATTAAATCTAAAATTGGAAGATCTTCGGTTCAAGGAGAAGAAGTAATAGGTGTTGAGTTAACAAACAAAGAAATTAGATTAGCTCAAATAAATTCTGACAAATCTAATCAATGGGTATTAGAAAAATTTTATACTCATAAAATTGATATTCCAGATGAAAGTAGTGTGTTAGAAAATGCAGAAAAGGTCACAACAGAATTAAGTTTGGCTTTACAAAAATCAAAAGTTGATGTTGGCAACGTTGCTATTTCAATTCCAGTTACTAGCGCAATTATAAGAGTAGTTACATCTCCGTTGTTAAAGGATGATGAATTACAAAAAGCAATAGAAACTAATTCACTATGGGAAAATTTAGTACAGTTAACAGATAATTTAGATGATTATTCAATCTTCCATCAAGTCATAAATAGAAATGAGAAAGAAAATACGATGGATATTTTGTTTGTTGCATCTAAGTTAGCAGACATTAATAGTTATGTTTCCATTGTAAAAAATAGTGGATTGAATCCTGTTATTATAGATGTCAAATGTTTTGCACTTAAATCTGCTGTTGATCAAATAAATCAAATTTCTAATAAAACAGATGATGCAAATTTAACAGCCGTTTTAGAGTTTGGTTTAGATGAAAATTACTTGATGATATTATACGACAATAATCCAATAATTACTGACATTTTTTTGAGGGGCCAAGATAGAAAAATTTTATTAGAGTCTAATGATGTAGAGGAGAAAGAGGCTTTAGTTAGAAGGTATGTGACACAAGTAAAACAAGCTGTCCAAGACTTTGAAACAAAGTATGAAAAAAGAATTAGAAATATAAAAGTTGTTTCAGATCTATCTAACGTCGAGGACTACTTATCTTTCTTTAGAAAAGTATTAATGAATGTTGGATTTACTTTATTTGATCCAATTGAGGGTTTAAAAGTCCCACAACAATTTGAGCAACATATTAACTTAGAAAATAGGTCATACTTAGCCACATCAATCGGTTTAGCATTTAGAAAACTGGATGTATTTGGATATTATAAATTTGTAACTGCAGCTAAGAATATAAACTTACTTCCAAATAGAAAAAGCATGTTCCAACAAAAAAAAATGAAAGCAATTTCCAGTTTTGCTTTTAAAGGACTAGCAGGTGGAATAGCAGCTTTATATTTAATATTGTTCACATTATCATTTTGGAACATTCATTCTTACAATAAAAAACTTAAAGATTATCCAAAAGTTCAAAAAGTTCATAAAGAGAAAGGTTTAGAATTAAAGAAAGTTTCAAAAGAACTTAAGTTGATAAGAACAACTTTAAAATTAAGCAATACTTTAAAATCTAATAAAGAGTTGACTTACAGAGTATTAGCTCAGATAGCCTCAAGTGTTCCCACTAAATTAAGGTTTGATCAAGTTGATTATAACGGTGGAAGAATGATAACCATTCAAGGTGTTGCTGCTAGTGACCAGGATATTTTGAAATTTATTGAAAACTTAGGAAAACAAAAATTAATTGAGCAAGCATCTTTATCATCAATGAGGCTACCTCAAACTTCATCGACTGGAACAAAAATGAAAGGATTTAGAGTTTTTGTAAAAATAAAAAGGACATAGATTATGAATTTTAAGATTGATTTAAAAAATATAGATCTAAAAAATATTTCTCTTGAAGATATTCAAGCAAAATTAAAAAAGGTTGAAAAAAAGACTTGGATTAAAATTGGGGTATCTGTTGGTGCAGTAATACTTTTTTTAATAATTTTTTATGGAGTGTTAAATCCAATAGTCAATAAAAAGAAAGCTCAACTTATGGATATGAATAAAAAATTAGAGGAAACCCAAAAAATTATAAAAGATATTAAATTAGCAAACAAAAAGATTAAACAAATGAGACCTGAATATGAGCAATATTCAACCTTATTCCACACAAGATCTGAAGTAGAGGGTTTATATCAAACTTTGAGTGAATTTGCGGCAATGAATAATTTAGTAATTTCTAAAATTGAAAAGAAAAAGCTTCAAGAAGTTTCAAAATCAGATGCCATCAGCAAGTCTGATGGAAAAAAAAGCAAAAAGAAAAAGAGCAAAAAAAAGACAAAAACCAAAAAAGTTGAAAATATAGCTTATTTTAAAATACCTGTAGATTTTGAAATTAAAGGCAACTTTTTAGGCTATATTAAGTTTAAAAGACAGCTATCCTTATCTCAAAAGATGCTTAACTTTGACAAGGAGTCCATCAAAGTGATACAAGGAGATACAACCGGGGCGATAAAAGTAAATGGAACATTAACAATTGTAGGATTGGCAGATGAATTTTTTTAAAAATTTAATATATATATTATCTGTCTTGTTAATAGCTACTGTAGCTTTTGCAGACAGCCATAATACTGAACAAAATATTGTAGAGAAAGCCAAAGAAATAAATAAAAAAGTAAAAGAGAAACAAGCTTTACAAAACGCAAATTTAAATTCTGAAGTTGGTAAAGAGGAACCTTTACCTTTAAATGATCCTTTTGTTGGAGATGGATCGCTTGGAGGTGGTAGCTCAACAAAAATAGTTGCAGGCTCTGAAGAAGAGAAAAAAAAATTAAGTGTATTTAATTTTAAATTAGTAGGAATTATTGAGGGAGACAAAGAAATGTATGCCTCACTTATAGATGAAAATGGTGAAATTTTAAATATAGGTTTTTATGAGGAGTTATCTCCTGGTGTGAGATTGATTGGTCTTAATTCTAAAGAAGTTGTTTTTGAAAGAGATGAGGATTCTTTAGTAGTTATAAATTTTAAAAACCAAATTATTGAAAGAGACAATTAATGACAAAATCTTATTTTAAAATATTTGTACACATAATCTTAATAGGATTGTTCCTTACCAGCTGTACGTCTATGGGCAAAAAAAAGACTAAAGGTTTTAAACATGACACTCCACTAATAAAAACTGATGTAAAAAAACTAGGTAAAGCAGAGATTGAAAAAATGACAGAAATGGGTCCAGTTCCTGTTGAAGCAGATGTTATTAAATTAAAAAAAAGAAAAAAGATTTCCTCAGTTAAAGAGAAAAATTATCTTTTGATACCTGATGATTACAAAAGCTTAAAACAGAATGTGACATTTAGATTTCAAAATATGGATTACAGTCAAGCTATGAGATTGATGGGAAAAATTGGTGGTGTTAATATTTTAGTTAGTGAAGATGTTGCGGGTGCTATTACTGCTGAACTAGTAAATGTGCCGTGGGATAAAGCTTTTAACGCATTATTAGATATGAAAAATTTTGCAGCTGATATTGATGTTGCGAGTAATATTATTAGAGTAGCAACTCCAGCAACCCTCACTAGTCAAGAAAGTTATAAATCAGCAAGAGCGCAGGCTGTGAAAAAGAAAGTTGAGCTAGAGGACTCTGTAGAACCAATAATTTCTGAAATATTTAGACTTTATTACATTTCACCTGCGGAAGCTAAAGCAACAATCACTGAATTATTTACAGCAACATCAACAACTGGTTCATTTATTCCAATACAAGTTACGGAGGAAAAAACAACAAGATCCATAATTGTGAGAGGAAAAGAAAAAGATTTAGATGTCGTAGACAAGGTAATCAGAGAAATTGATGTAAGAACTAAACAAGTATTAATGGAAGTATTCATTGTACAGGCTAAATCAGAATTTGAACGTACTTTAGGAAATAGATTAGGAGGTGCTTATTCAAGAAGAGGAACAAGAATTGGTGGTACACAGGGAGGCAGTTCAGTTGGAGCACCGTCCGGAGCAGACTCAAGAATTACTGATGATACGGCAAATTTTGGTGAAGGAAAAGATACTTTACTTAACTTTCCTGCAGGGGCAGCTACAAGTGGAATTGGTATATTAAGAAAAACAGGTTCAGCAGTTTTAAAAGTTGAGCTAGAAGCATTAGAGTCTGAGGGTTTATCAAAGACGATTTCAAATCCAAAAGTGTTTACCTTAGATAATCAAACCGCAACAATTAAACAAGGAGAACAAATCCCAGTATCAGGTGGTGACGGTTCAGACACATATAAAGATGCTGCTTTAGTAATGACCGTTACGCCAAGCATTATTGGTGATGGAAATGTGTTATTGGACGTAAAAGTTAATAATGACTCACCAAATAGACAAAACGCTGGTAGTGTCGCAATTAATACAATGGCAATTACTACGAAACTATTGGTAGCTGACGGGGATATAGTAGTTATTGGTGGAATAAAGACAAATGTTGTTTCAGATAACAAATCATCTGTGCCCGGTGTTAATAAAGTTCCAATTTTAGGGAAAATGTTTAAATCTACTGATAAATCGGATACACTAAATGAGCTTTTGGTGTTTATTGCTCCAAGAATATTATAAAAAAAATGTTAAAGATTAGTAGAGAAAGTGAAATCAATTTAATCAATGTTTTAATTGATAATGATGTAATTTCTGGAAAAGATTTAATTAATATTAAAAAAAAAGCACAGAGGGCAACAAATCACAAATTGAGGCAGTATTCGATCTTAAACTGACTGATGAAAAAAGTATTCTTGATATTTTAGTTAAAGAACAAAATTTGGAAATAGTTGATTTGAACAAACAACAAATATCTGAGGATATAAAGACTGTTCTTCCTTCAAATTATATTAAAGTAAATTTTGTTGCACCATTTAAAATTGATGGAAAAACTTTACATATAGCTATTCCAGATAGTTCAAAATTAAATTTGATGAGAAATTTAAAAGCAATAACGAAAAAAAACATTGAATTACATGCAGCACCGTTAACACAAATTTCAGAGTTTATAGAAAGAATCTCAAGTGAAAGTGGCGAAGTTACTGCCGCAACAATTAGACAGGAGAATAAAGAAAAACAAAAAACTTTTGACTCTGATTTAGGTGAGGCAGGAGAAGTGTTGGATAAAGCGCCAGAGGAAGATATTGAAGCAATAGAGAATGAGTCCGAAGTGATTAAATTTAGTACAGCGGTTGTTGCAGATGCGATTAAATCAGGTGTCAGCGATATCCATATTGAGCCTTATAGATTTTCATCAAGAGTAAGGTATCGATTAGATGGAATGCTTCAAGAACAAGAACAATATAGAAAGTTTTTACATGATAATTATGGTGCTGTCGTAACACGATTTAAAATTATGGGTAAATTAGATATTGCTGAAAGAAGATTACCACAAGATGGTGCAATAAATTTTAAAATCGATGGAAAAGTTGTAGACTTACGTTTATCAATATTACCCACCGCAAACAATGAGAGAATTGTTATGCGGGTTCTTAATAAAGATGCAGGAGATATAACGTTAGAACAATTAAATTTTGAAGATGCAGATTTAAAAAATTTAAGAAAATCAATTCATAGTACCCAAGGATTGATACTCGTCACTGGACCAACAGGTTCTGGTAAATCAACTACATTGTACAGTATTTTAAAAGAAGTAAGTAAACCACACCTTAATATTTTAACAGCAGAGGACCCTGTTGAATACGAGCTTGATGGAGTAGGGCAAGTTCAAATAAAAGATGATATTGGATTGACTTTTGCTTCAGCCTTAAGATCTTTTTTAAGACAAGACCCAGAAATAATACTTGTGGGAGAGATGCGAGATAAAGAAACTGTTGATATTGGATTAAAAGCAGCACTTACTGGTCACTTAGTTTTTAGTACTCTTCACACAAATGATGCACCAAGCACAATTACTAGATTACAAAACATGGGGACTCCAGATTATTTAATTAGTGCAGCTTGCCAACTTGTTTTAGCACAAAGACTTGCAAGAAGAACTTGTAAAGATTGTCGAGTTCCAGATGATGATGTTACACCAAAAGTTTTACAAGATTTAGGATTTACTGCTGAACAAGCTTCAAGAGCAAAAGCTTTTAAAGGAAAAGGTTGTCCTAAGTGCAAAGATACCGGTTATAAAGGTCGTCAGGGCATATATGAAATATTAGTTGTTTCAAAACCATTGAAAGAAGCAATATTAAGACAAGCAACAACTCCTGAACTTAGAGAAATTGCTGTTAAAGAAGGTTTTCAAACAATGCAAGATATGGGAAGAAGATTAATTTCCTCAGGTGATTTAAATTTTAGAGAGTACGAAAGAGTTCTTTCTAGCGAGTAAAATATTTTAAAGTTATGGAAGCATTTACATATAAAGGAATTTCTGATGGTAAATATGTTGACGGTGAAATTGAAGCCTTAAATGTAGACGAGGCCTCGCATAAGTTAAAAGAACAAAAGATTATAATTACAAATATTATACGTTCATCAAAAAAGAAAACTGCTGCAAAAAAGGATCAAAAAAAAGGTAAAGGCCTTGCTATTTTTGGAAAAAAAAAGGCAAAGGTAGAGGATGTATTAATATTTTCAAAACAATTTGCAACTATGGTCAAAGCAGGTTTACCAATTTTACAGGTTTTAGCAATGTTAAGAGATCAGATAGAAAGTCCTGCCATGAAGGACGTAATTGAAGAAATTAGAAAAAGTTTAGAAGGTGGAGTGACTTTATCTAAATGTTTCGAAAAATATCCTGAGCTATTTGATAATGTTTACGTCAATTTAATAAAAGCTGGAGAGGCTAGTGGTAAACTTGATGTATTTTTACTTAAAATTGTAGAGGCTCTTGAAAAAAAAGAAAACATTAAAAAGAAAATTAAATCAGCCTTGATGTACCCAGGAATCATGTTCACTGTTGCTATAACAGTAAGTGCTTTTATGTTAATCAAAGTCGTTCCTGTATTCGCTAAAATGTACGATGGTATGGGTATTGAACTACCAGCTGCAACAGCCACAATTATGTCAATGAGTGATTTTTTGAGAGGAACAGGTGGTAAAATTTTATTTTTATCTATTATAGCTTTCTACGCAGCTTTTAAATATTTAACAACAAAAAATGAAAAGATTAGATACCTTTGGCATAAACAAGTTTTAAAGCTACCGATTTTTGGTGATATGATTTTAAAATCAATGTTAGCTAGAATTTCATTGATAATGGGAAATCTTAGTGCGGCAGGAGTAAATTTACTAGAGAGTTTAGAAATTTCAAAATCTGTAAGTACTAATGTTGTTGTATTGGAGTCATTAGAAAATGTAAAAAAAGGAGTTTTTTCTGGAGACACTTTAACAAAATTATTTTTAAAAGATCCTTTATTTCCACCTACTTTTGCTCAGCTAATATCTGTTGGTGAACAAACTGGACAATTAGACGAAATGTTTGGTTCAGTAGCAAAATATTATGAGTCTGAATTTGACACCACTGTTGATAACTTATCAAGTTTAATTGAGCCAATCATGATTGTTTTTATGGGTGTTATGATTGGAGGCTTGATGATAGCGATGTACTCTCCAATTTTCAATGTTGGTGCTTTAGTTGGTTAATAACTAAATTACTTAAACTTCGACTAAAAATTCTATTAGTTTGATTTCTATTTTCCCTATTATTAATTATAGTTGTTTTGTAAGCACTAAATGATTAATCCAAGGTTTCTTTCCATCCTTAAATTCTACAGCATCCATTATCTCTTGAATAAAAAATGTGCCTAACCCTCCAGGTTTAACATTATCTATTTGTCTATGTTTAACTTTTTTTGGATCAACGGGAGTTCCTCTATCATAAAAAGCTATTTGGAGTTTATTATTTTCACAACTAATTTGAACAACCATCAATTCATTTGCACTAGCTGAATTTTTAAATGCATGTTTAACGATATTTTGCGCTGCTTCAGCGATCGCTAAAACTAATTCTTCTTTAAGATCTTCTTGAATATGAAGTTTTTCAAAAACTTCTCTGCAAAAAATTCTGACATCCTTCAAACTAGATGAATTAACAAGGAAAGCTTTCTTTTCTACATGATCGTGGTGAGCAATTTCACTCATAAAAATTTATTCCAAATTTAATATTTGCTCTAATTTAGCCATCATAATGACTTTAAGAACTGATTTACTCACTTCTTTAATTATAACTTTGGTATTTTTTTCAAGAGCTTTTTGATGGCTCTCTATTAAAACAGATATACCTGATGAATCCATATATTGTACATTACTCAAATTTAAATGAACTTCTTTTCCAGATTCTATATGTGGAAAAATAACTTCTTTTGCCTTTTCAGTTACATCCATATCTATTTCACCATCAAGATGAATAGTGGTTATGTTTCCTTCCTCAGTAACTTTATAACTCATAAAAATTTCCTTGCCATTGCTAAAACTTTTTCAACTGGTTTGCTAACTTCTATTAATTCAAATTTAGTATTTTTTTTCTCTGAAAGTTTTTTGCTTTCAATCAGCACTGAAATTCCAGAAGAGTCCATATATTGAACCTTGCTGAGATTAATGCCTAATTCGTGTCCAGCTTCAATTAGTGGTAATATTGTATTTCTTGCCTTATCAGCAACATCCATATCAATTTCACCATCAAGATGAACAATTCTTTTATTACCAATTTCATCCACTTTATATGTCATAGATTTTAAAATAAACTCATTATGAGCAGATATCCTTTATTTTCCACAAAAAAAAAACATAAATTATGACGCTTATAGTTATTTACTTATTTGTAAAATTTATTAAGAATCCAGTATTAAATTAATTTAATTAAAGAGGGAAAATGAAAAATAACAAAGGTTTTACACTTATCGAACTATTAGTAGTGGTTGCGATTATAGGTATTCTAGCTGCAGTAGGTACAGTTGCCTATACAGGTTATACAGCTGGAGCAAAAAAGAACGCTGCAAAATCTAATCACGCTTCAGTGGTAAAATATGTTGCGGCTGAAATACAGAAGTGCAGTTTAGATGAAGATGCAAAAGGTTTTGACTCTACTACTTTCTGTGCAACAAAATATACTGCTGCAACAACAGTTACTGCTGCAATAGCTGCTTTAGATGGTAAAATTAAAAACCAATATTATAAAAATGCAAGTGCCGTGCTAGACGCAGTACCAGATACTGTTACAGGTGTTACTGGAGATATCGGAGATGAAGGTTGGGTAATTTTAACTGCAGATGACACAGACACATCAGCAAGAAAAATTACTATTGAAACTTTAGACGCTGATGGTGGCACTACTCATTCGGACGACGTTAGTGTTGAGTAATTTTTAATTGAACTTTAAATGATCACTAAAAGCTCAGGGTTTAGTTTAATTGAGCTTTTAGTGGTTGTTGCAATCATTGGTATAATCTCATCAATAGGTACGTTATCTTATCTAGGATATACAAGTGGTGCTAAAAAAAAATCTGCGGAGAATATAGCTCAACAATTGGCTTTATATCAAAGTGAACTTTATGCAAACACTGGTGAATATTACATCCAAGAACCCTCTGACACTAGTTGTACAGCTTCCAAAGACTCAACAGAGGCTGTTGAACTAAATTTAGTTGATGGCGACAATATAATTCCAGATGAAGTAAGTTTTTGGGTTTGTACCTATGGAAGTGCTTCTGATTACACTATTTCGGCTCAACAGTACGACTCTGCTGAAACTTTAACGGGATGTATTATTAATGTGCCTCGCAATGGCTCCCCTGTTAGGATTAATTGTTAATCTAGATTTAATAATTTTACCCAAAATGGATGTTTTAACAGTTTCGAAAATTGCAATAATAAATTAGCATATATTAATGAAAAAATTTTTGCTCATGATAATTTTGATACCAATTTTGAGTAATTGTGGTCAATATTCGGCTATGGTTGGGCCAAGCTATACACTAGTAGAGACAGGTAATATTTTTCAAACCACAACATCTCTCTCAAGTTCATTAACTATGAATTTTGCCAAACAAAATGTAGTTAATGAGATTAAAGGTGAAGATATTTGCCCTACAGTTCATTCTTCAGAACTAAATCAAATATTTTTTGAAACTCTTGAGCATATGGATTGTTTTTACGATCCAATGAGCATTTATCGATAATCAATTAAAAAATGCTACCAGAAAAAATAGTTCATGTACTGAAGAGCAATATCGACTATAAGCATTGAAAAATAAGAATGAATTTGAAAAAATTAATAATTGAAAAAAAATTATATTCTTAATATCCTAAATTTTTTATGAAATTAAATTTGGTTAAAATTAGGTTAATTTTTATAACAATCTTTGTGTTGATTTCTACAACTGCACATTCGTCTGAGAAAAATGTTACATATATGCAAATTTTACAAAATCCAAATGATTTAGATTTGAATTTAAAATACGCACAGCAACAGGGAAAAATGGGTAATTTCAAACAAACAATCTCAACACTAGAAAGATTGAACATGCTTTACCCTGATAATGTTGAGATTAAATTATATTTATTATCTGTCTTGGTACAAGTTGACTCGCCAGAAAAGGCTAACAATATTATTGAAGAGATGAAACTTAGAAGAGATTTATCGTCCGAAGACTTAGAAACTTTACAAGAAATAGAGGAAGAATTAAAGGACAGAGAACCAAGTCTTTGGAATTTTACTGCAGATATATCAACAGGAGTGCTTTACACGGATAATGTTAATAGTGTTTCAAAAACTAGACTTAAAGATGATGCAGATAGTGTAGTAGGTTTTAACTCTGCAAAATACGACAGAACTTTAAGTGGTGGAATTGGCTTATCTGCAACACGACCAATAGGAGAGGAATCTTCTTTATTAATAAATTTGTCTCACACTTCTTCAGAACAATACGCTGAAACTGATGATGATTATCAAAGTTATGGCTTTACACTTGGCTTTGATACGTCATTAGGTAATCAAAGTTTAAGTCCTTATTTTATGCTTAGTAAATCAGATTATCAAACTGATGCTGATAGCTTTTCAAAAATGTGGGGAATCGGAGGTTTCTTTCCATATGGGGAAAGAAGTTCTTTTAGCTATGGATACTCTTTTGCGGACTCAAAAGGAAATAATAATTCGACAGATAATACGGCAAGAGAAACCAACTCAATAGCGCATGGTTTTACTTTTGGGCATGATTTTATTTTGACACAATTAATTTCAACATCACTTGGTTTAGGCTACAGTGATACAGATGCATTAGTAGATGCAGGCAATGATTACGAAACATATGATGCAAGTTTTGGATTAAATTTTGCTTATCCTTGGGCTTACATTGCAGTGAGTAATTCGTGGAGTTTTAATGATTATAAAAAAGAAGATACTTCTGTTAATTCTACAAAGGCAAGATCAGATTATACAAATACTTTTGATATTATGATTACAAAAGCTGTTGGAGATATATTTCCAGCGATTGATCCCAATAGATCACTTTTTATAAATTTCTCATATGAAAAACTAATTTCAGAAGCAAATATAATGAACTATGATTATATTACCGATTCTCTCTCTTTAAGTTTTAATAAATCTCTCAGACTCAATTAATTTAGGATATCAAGTCTAAATACTCAATAAATACAGATTAATTGAGAAATTTTAATGCCCAATATGAGCTTTTTGCATTTATTTTTTCTTATTTTTTGTTAGTTTCTACCCTATGAAAAAATTATTAACAGCTTTTATCACATTAAGTTTTTTATTTTGTTTGAACGTTAATGCTGAGGAAAAATTATCAATTGAAAAACAACTAGTTGGAATTGTTGGTGCTATCTCGGGCACAGTAAAAACTGAAACAAGAGAATTAAAAGCTGGAGACAAAATTTATTTAAACGAGACCATTTATGCTGGAGTGGGCTCAGGAACTCAAATTTTACTTTTAGACCAATCAACTTTTACTGTTGGAGAAGATTCAGAAGTTGTCATGGATACATTTATATTTGACCCAGAGACGAACGATGGAAAAATAGTTGCAAGTGTTAAGCAAGGTAGTTTGAAAGTTATTTCAGGTCTAATAAGTAAAAAAGATCCAGATAGTTTAACGGTAGAAGTTCCTGAAGGGACATTGGGCTCAAGAGGAACTGAGTTTCAAACAATAGTCTCAAAAGGAAAAACAGATACATTATTAATTGGTCCTGGAAAAAACAATACTTTAGGGATGAGACCAGGAGCGGTGCTTGTAGGAAACAAATTTGGTCAGACATTATTGGATAACCCTTACAGTATGACTTCAATGACAAAGAATAAAGCACCAGGTCAAGCAAAAAAGATTACTAAAAATCAGTTAAAGAAATTTAATAAAAAAATGAAAGCTCTGAGAGTTGCAAAATTATCTCCAGAAGATGCTAAGAAAGAAAGAAAAGTTTTAAGAAAAGAATTAAAAAAAGAACTTAAATCTTTAGGTTTTGAAAAAGAAGAGATTAAAACTATTATAAAAGAAAATATCAAAAAAGATAAAGAAAAGAAAATTTCTATAAAAGCTGAAAGAGCAGAAAAAAAGAAAAAAGCTAAGGCAGAAAAAAAGAAAAAAGCTAAAGCTAAAGCAGAGGGTAAAAAAGGTAAAAAGAAAAAAGCTAAAGCTGAAAAGAAAAAAGGTAAAAAGAAAAAAGCTAAAGCTGAAAAGAAAAAAGG
>MDTA01165783.1_pt1 | contig 16714 bp, 16 predicted proteins | sample 811151 | NCBI WGS metagenome assembly MDTA01 (sample SAMN05326648, study PRJNA326480) | marine metagenome | isolation source: seawater | place: Indian Ocean: South | collected 2010 | reverse complement strand
TATTGTTTAACATAAATACTATAATAAAAGTTAATCTATTTAAGTTATTACTTTAAATTTTTCATCAATTGATATAACAATTAAATAAATGACACAACCACAAAACATATTTACTAAATTTAATTTTTCAAAAAAATACAAAAAAGAACTCCTAAATTTTGTAAAGAATATGTCTAATGTAGAGATAGGTGGAAATCGAATATATGATGGACATGGTAATCATTATTTGCAAAATCCTAAAGAAATAACTGAATTAATTTTTTTTTTAAAAAAATATAATAAAAAGAAAAAATTTAAAAGATTTTTGGAAATTGGATTTGCTGCAGGTGTAAATACAAACTTTTTAAATAAATTTTTTAATTTTGAGGATATTATTGCTGTCGATATTTTGTCTGGTGGAGTTGATCATGCTACTTTTTACGCTAATTTAAGATTCAAGAATATGACTTTAATCTGTGGTAATACAAACAATAAAAAAGTACAAAACAAAATAAGTTTAAATGGACCCTATGATATAATTTTTATAGATGGCGGTCATGATTATGAAACAGTCAAAAATGATTTTAAAAACTTTTCAAAACTTGTTACTGCTAAAGGTGTTATCATTTTTCACGATGTAAAATATTGTGATATTCCAAAAAATCAAAAGGGAGTACCAGATTTTTGGAACGAAATAAAGAAAACGAAAAAATATTTAATTAAAGAATTCTACGATCCAACACCTGTTATAAAAACTGGAATAGGTGTCTTAATTAAAAATTAAAATTCATCTTTGTTGCTTGTTTAAAAAGTTAATAAGTATTTCTGAAATTTGTTTATACCCATCTTTATTATAATGATATTTATTGACCAATGGAAAATACTTCTCAAAATTTTGTTTATTAAATAATATTTCATCTATATCCAAGTATTGAATATCTTCTTCAACCAAAAATTGAATAATTTTTTCTTTATTTTTTGAATATTCGCTAATTTTATATCTTTTATATTCTGGTAAATACACAAAGTAAAAGTTTGAATTTTTTTCATCAGATAACTTTTTTGAAAGTAATATTATTTTTTTAAATTTATTAAAATTTTTTGCATCAAATTTTGTTGCTTCTGTTTTTTTTATATTTTTTATATAGCTTATAAAAAGATTTCTGAAGTAATATAACTTTAAAAACTTTTTTATTATTTCTTCATTTCCAAGTTCCAATACTTTTTTATCAATAATTGTTTTAGCAAGCTGATCAATTTTAGATTGTTTGTTTATTAAGTTTTGTGAATAGTGTTCATTTAATAAATACTGATTTAATATATTGCTTTTAGATTCATAAGATAAATTTTCCAAATCATCACCCTCAAAATAAAACCAAAAAATATTTTTAACCTCTAAAATTGGGAGATATTCTCTTAGAGTAGCATATTCTATTAATGGACCATTTCCACCATAAGATAAATTAATAATATTTAAATTTAATTTATTTTTTATAATACTAATTAAGTCATATTCATTTTCAATACAAACTCCTTGTCCATAGGAGTCACCCACTATTAAAATGTCTATTTTTTTGTTCCAATCAGAATTTGTATTTCTAAAACCATATTTATCACTTTGATAATTTACATAATATCCATCTTCATTACACAATATTGTGGGTACATTAGATATACCTGATAAAGGTTGAATTTGATTCCGAAATTTAATGTGGCTCTTAGGAGAAACGCTCACAACAATATCTCTAATTAATTTTCTTTGATCCTTAAAATAATCATATCTATTCCTTGTATCGTATTTAAATTCACTTTTTTTGTTAAATTGGAAAATTAATTTTTTTTTGTTAATTCTGTCTCTGTCATAAATATCGAATGATATTAAAATTATCTGAAATAGATATAGAGAAAAAATACTTGAAAATAGAAATAATAAAAAGTTTAATTTAATATTCTTGTTAAGGAAAAAAATTAAAATACATAAGAAATCAAAAATTAATATAATTATTATATATATTAAGTAATTAATTCTTAAATCTGTGTAATAAAAATTAATATATCTACTTATTAAATAAAAAGTAATAACTAATGAAATAAATAAAATTGTTAAATATATAATATTTAATTTATTTTTCATTTTAATCATATTTTGCTTTTTTAATTTATGAATTATATAATTCCAAGGTATTATTAATCTTGATTATGAAGTTATCATATAAACCTGAAATAGATAGCTTAAGAGCTATAGCTGTACTTCCAGTAATTTTTTTTCATGCGAATTTAAATTACTTTAAAGGAGGATATGTTGGGGTCGATGTTTTCTTTGTAATTAGTGGTTATTTAATTACTTCTATAATAATTCGCGATTTAGAAAATGATAATTTTTCAATTCTAAAATTTTTTAACTCTCGTGTTAGAAGGCTCTTGCCACTTTTATCTTTAATTTGTCTAATTACATTAATTATAAGTTTATTTATAATTCCAAAAGATGATCTAATTGATTTAGCGCAAAGTAATTTTGCTGTGTTATTTTATTGGTCAAATTTTTTCTTTGAAAATAGCAATAATTATTTTGAAAAATCTAGTGAATTTGTCCCCCTATTGCATACCTGGAGTCTTTCTATAGAGGAACAATTCTATATTTTTTTTCCATTTTTATTAATTTTTTTAAAAAAATTAAAATTAAATCACTATCCAATTATTCTGACAGGAGTTCTTTTTAGTTTTCTATTAGGGCAATTTGGAGGTAATTTGAAATTTTCTTATCCTTACATAGAAAATGAATTTTTTTTCTTTACAAACTCTTTTTTTAATAAATTTATGCTTCCATTTGGTAGAATATGGGAACTTGGTGCAGGATCCTTATTAGCAATTTATACATTAAAAAATAGAACTAATTTTCAGAATATTCATTTAAATAATTTTTTTATTATTTTAGGTTTAATATTAATCTTAGGTTCAATATTTATATTTAATGAACATACCCCTTATCCAAGTATATTTACCATATTGCCTGTTGCTGGTACCTGCTTATTAATTTTGTTTTTACCACAAAAGCATTCGCTTAATTTAATTTTCAAAAATAAATATTTGGTTTTCTTGGGACTTATTTCTTACAGTCTTTATCTTATACATTATCCATTTTTTTCATTATTAAATTATTCTTTAGTTGAATTAAATTCCGTAAATATTACTTTGAGTTTATTAATAATTTTTTCCCTTTCATTTTTAAGTTGGAAATATTTCGAATTTCCAATGAGAAAAAAACACTCAAATAAGAAAACCTACACGACTATTGTTTCGATTTATTTAGTTGTAATACTAATTTCAATTGGAATTGTAAATAATCAACTAATTTTAAATAACTTTGAGCCAAAAAATTTACTCAAAAAGTCTTTAGATATTTCATCTAGAGATGGAAATAAATGTTTCGATATAAATAATATTCATAATACAGATAATATTTCTGAATTTTGTTCAATTGGAAATAAAAATAAAAGTAAATTTGATTTTATAATTACTGGTGATAGTCATTTAGTATCATATTATAATATTTTTGATAAAATCTCTTTAAATGAGAATAAGAAAGGAATCTTTGTAGGATATAGTGGTTGCACACCGTTTATATCAATTTTTTCAATACGTTCAGATCAAAGACTGAGAAATTGTAATAAATTAAATTCAAAACTTTTTGAATTTGCTGAAAAATACAAAATTAAAGATATTATTTTAGTTGGTAGATGGGATTACTATACCATTGGTGGAAAAAAGGGTAAAAACTTTAGTTTCATTAATACTAATAAAGAAGGTGTTGGAAATATTCAGACTTCCAGAAAAGCGTTTATTTTTGGTTTAGATGAAACTATAAGAAAATATAATGAAATAGGTTCTAATATTCATTTGATTGATCAACCACCTTTTCAAAATATTCATGCAAAATACATTTATAATTATTTAAATAAGCATCAAAATAAAGATAGTAATAAAATCTTATTAAAGTTTTCAGTTAGCAGCAAAGAGTCAAAAAATTTTAATTTTAAAAACAATGAGATTTTTAAAAAAAAGAAATTAAAATATCAAAATTTTTTCTTATATGATCCACACAATATATTTTGTGAAAATAATAATAACAAATGTATTATTGGTAATAAGGAATATTCTTATTATTTAGATGAAAATCATTTAAGTATTTATGGAGTAGAATTTTTAAGACCTTTAATTAACAATATTTTTAATAGTTTAGCAAAAAATGGATAATTCCTTTTACTCTGTACAAAAAAATTAGAGGGAAAAAATTAGTAGATATTAAAAATATACTTTTTAATTGCTAAAAATTTAATATATATATTGCTGCAAATTTATACAGTTAATCTATTTGAGATAATAAATTAAAACTGTAAAAATAATATTATGGATAAAAAAAAAATAATTAAAGAGCTTAACTCTGACGGATACACAATAATTAAACAATATTTTAGCAAAATTGAGTTAAATGAAATTAAAGAGTCTCTTCTAGAAACATTAAATTATATTTATCCTAGTAATGAGACTGATCTTAGTAAAAAATATTATGAAGTTAAAAAATTTAATTCAAAATTAAAAGGAAATTGGTACGACATAGCACCTTTTAATCTTTCACTTCTAACTTTATTACACAAAAAAGATCTTATAAATATTGCTAAGTCTTATTTTAATACTAAAGTTCTTTTTTCAGGTAGACCCTGTATACATGCCCATGATGACTCAAATCAACATATTCTAGATGCTCATCAAGAGACCTCTCAATTCGCGGTTGATAATTTAGTATTTTGGTCTCCTATAGATGATACGAATGAGGAAAATGGTGGACTATCAGTATATTTAGATTCTCATAACAAAGGATATTTTGATCATAAGTTAGAGCATCCCAATGGGAAAAAAGTATGGACTAAAGACTATACGCACATACCTGAAGAAATTACCTCCAAGTATAAAAAAATAAATTTAAATGTTAAAGCGGGATCGGTAGTATTAATGAAATCATCTATGATACACTGTGGATATCCAACTAAAAAAAGGGGGCATTTGAGAATTACTCTTACTGAAAGATTCAATCCTTTAAGAAAATTACCTTTCTTAAAAAATCCAGAAGCACCGTTAAAAATTCCATATGTCGGTATTGATTACAACTCAATACCAGATTAAGCTAAATTTCAATTTTATATTTCTTTAAAATTTCTTTTCCTTTTTCAAAAGAACTAAAGTCTACTATATCATCTGTTTCAAAAGTTATGTTAAATCCATCTTCTAATCCAGATATTAGACTCATATGACCAATAGAATCCCACTCTGGAATTTCGTTATACTTTAAATCTTCTTTAAAATTATTCTCAGGAATAGTAAGAGATGTTAAAAATATTTCTTTATATTTATTGATGTTAGACATTTTGGTTAAGATTTAGAATGATCGTTTCTACAATTTTTTTGCTTTTTAGTCCATAAAGATCTAATAAATAATTATACGATCCACCTTTTTCATAATAATCGTTTACACCTAATATTAAATGTTTAGGTTTTTTCTCTTTCCTTGAAAGTTTTTCTGAAATTGCGCTTCCCAAACCACCTATAATATTATGTTCTTCGACAGAAACAATTAGTTTAGAATTTAGTGATTTGTATAAAATTTCTTCATCTAATGGCTTAATGGTGTGCATATTAACAACTCTGCAGGAAATATTTTTTTTTTCGAGTTCATTTGCAGCTAATAGACATTCACTAATTATTGCTCCAGAGGAAAATATTGAAACATCATCTCCTTCTTTCAGTTCTACTCCTTTTCCTATTTCAAAATCATAGTCCTCATTGTATATGATTGGTGCATTTGAGCCTCCAGTAAGCCTTATATAAACTGATTTGTCATGATTTGTTGCTGCCTCAACTGCTTTGATAGTTTCCAAACCGTCAGCTGGTGAAATAATAGTTATATTGGGAATTGATCTTAAAACGCCTACATCTTCTATTGAACAATGCGTGAACCCTAAAGTGCCTAAAACTAGTCCACTTGCTAGTCCAACTAAGCAAACTTTGTGTTTCATATAACCTAGATTCACTTTAATTTGCTCACAACATCTTAATGTTTGAAATGGAGAAAAAGTAGTCGTGATAACGTTATAACCTTCACTTGATAGACCTGTAGCAATACCAATCATATTTTGCTCAGCGATACCAACATCAATATATTTTTCAGGATAGGTTTTTTTAAACCTGTCTAAGCCAGCAGATGTTGATACATCGGCTGTAACGATAATTAAATCATCTATTTTTTTTGCTAGATCAAAAGCTGCTAAACCAAAAGTAGCTCTAGATCCAATTGTAGACCACATTTTTATATTTCTATTATCAATATTCATTTATTTATTAATTTCGTTCAATGCTTCTTCATATATTGATTTTGAAAGAACTGAGTGATGCCAAGCATTATTATTTTCTGAAAACGAAAAACCCTTTCCCTTAATTGTATTAGCAACTATTGCTTTTGGTGAGGTGGTTTCATATTTTAACACTTTTTCTATTTCATCATAATTATGTCCATCAATCTCAAAAACTTCCCACCCAAAACTTTTAAACTTTAAAGATAAATTGTCATTTTTCATAATTTCATCAGTTGATCCAGTTTGTTGAAATTTATTATTATCTATGATCACAGTTAAATTTTTTAAATTAAACTTAGGTGCTGACATTGCCGCTTCCCACACAGAGCCCTCATTAGTCTCTCCATCCCCAAGAACTACAAATACATTGTAATTTTTATTTTTTTTTTGTGCTGCAATTGCTTGACCTATACCAATTGATAGACCCATTCCTAAAGACCCTGTAGAAAACTCAATACCTTTTTTTTTGTTTAAAATTGGATGTCCAAGAAGGATTGCCCCATCAGTTTCAAATTTTTGTAAATCTTCATCATTAATGTAATTTAAAACTCTCAAAACTGAGTAATAAGCCAAGCAAGCATGTCCTTTACTTAAAATAAATCTGCCTCTTTCATCCCAAGAAGGATCTTCATTATATCTAATAAATCCTTTTGAGTATAAAACTGCTAATATATCAGCTAGTGAAAGTGCTCCTCCTACGTGAGCACTTTTTGAGCCTGCAAAGTATGCTGTTTCAATAATTTTTATTCTAATTTGTTTTGAAAAACCTTCTGTAGTAATCATAACTTACATGCCCCCATCAATTCTTATAATTTGTCCAGTCATAAAACTAAACAAATCTGAAGAAATTGCTGTAACAGATTTTGATATTTCTAAAGGATCGGCGACTCTATTCAAAGAACTTTGAGATTTAACAGTATCAATTATCTCTGGTTTGGTATTATTTTTCATCATGTCAGTATTTGTTAAGCCTGGGGCAATAACATTTACTCTAATATTCTTTTTACCTAGTTCTCTAGATAAAGTTAATGCAATTGTGTTTATTGCATTTTTAGATGATGAATAAGCAGATCTTCCAATAACGGCATCTGTAGCAGAAGTTGACGATATAAACACTATGCTTCCTCCGTTTTGGCTCATTTTTTTAGTAATGCTTTGAGTAAACTGAATTTGACCAAAAACATTTATCTGAAATATATCCTGATAATTTTTCATAGTTGTCATTTGCGTTAAAGATGTAGAAATAGCTCCAGCATTATTAACTAATATATCTATTGGGCTTTCATGGCTAAGAATATTATTATATGCCTCTTTTATTAATTCAGTTTTAGAAAAATCAATTTTGATTGGGATAATCTGATTATTAAATTCCTTTTGAATACTTTCAAATTTTTTTATATTTTCTGAGTTTAATTCTCGTATGCATGCAAAAATTTTTTTTGATCCATTTGCAGAAAAAGATTTTAATATTTCTAAACCTATCCCCTTATTTGCTCCAGTTACAACTGCAGTCTTATTTTTTAATAACATTAGATATTTAACTAATAAAATCTTCTTTAGGAAAAATTTCTTCAGCAAGAGCTGGATTAAAAATTGACTGGCCACTTTTGGTCATAAATTTACTTATAAAATTCTTATCTTCACCTGCTAAACATAGATCACTATGATTTCTAAAATGTTTAATTCTAAATCCAAAATCAACTATTTCTCTCAAAGACTGTTTAAAAATATTACCTATTTTAATATGAACATAAGGACAAACCAAAACATCTCCGATTGGAGTTATGTATAATCTGTTCACAGTTGTACATCCTAAAATTTTTTCATGGTTTTTATCAAATGGATTCCATACATTTCTTACTAAATTTTTATATTCTTTTCTAATTTTTCTAAGATATTCTCTATCTTTGTCATCGCAGATTATTTCATCCATTTTTTGCCACATACCTGCAGGAACCGCAACGTTGAGTAATGTCTTATATTTCTTGTCTCTTGAATAATCTAGAAGTTGTTTAAAGTGATCTGTATTAGCATTATAATGGCCAACGGTTATATTTAAATAAGGATCCATGCCGGCGTCTTGTACATGCTTTAACGCATCAATTGCTCTTTTCCAGGACTCTTTTCTACCTCTAATTTCATCATGAACTTTTTCATCCATACTATCAATGCTTACAGAAACTCTGCTAACTTTGTATTTTGCTAATTTCTGTGCCATATCTTTATCTAAATAAAATCCATTGGTTGTTAAATAAAGATAAAATCTCTCAGGCTTTATTGCTTCTAAGACTTTGAAAAGTTTTTTTGGTTGAAGTAATAATTCTCCGCCCTGTAGATCAAATTCAAAATAGCCAAGCTCATCTGCTTCATCAGCCAATCTAGCAATTGCGTCTATATCTAAGTACTCTTTTACGTGATCTCCTTTTGGAGAATTTGTAAAGCAATATTTACACCTTAGGTTACATGCATTATTAAAATTTAAATCTATACCTCTGGTCTTCGTTCCTACCTTGCCATCATTTTTTTGAACGTAGTCATAAAATGCTCTTAATTTCTTAACTAATCTTGGTTTATCTAAAAGTGATGAAGCTATTGGCATTTTAATTATATTTCCTATGGTAGTATCAAATTAAACTCTGCCTTACAAACTATTTTTTCTCCAATACTCGCATGCCCATTACACTCAGCTAATCCTCGATGAAATTTATTGACTTTAGTATCAATCAACAACTTATTTGAAGGTGTAACTTTGGAAAAAAATCGAACACTATTAATATTTGTAAGATAAACTTTTTTTCCTTTATTTTCTGGTAGAGTAAATATCGCTAATGCGCACATTTGGGTAAGTGCCTCCAATTGAAGCATTCCTGGCATGTTTGGATCTCCTGGCCAATGAACTTTAAAAAACCATTCGTCTTCATTTAAATTTTTATAGCCAATAGCTTTTTTACCAGGAACAACCTCACTTGCATGATCAATCATTAAGTATGGATCTCTATTTTGTTGATACTCTAAAATTAATTTTTTATCTAATTCCATTATTTTTATTCTTTTCCTATTATTCTGGTTAAGCTTTTACTTAAATCATATCCATCCCAAATTAAATTAATATTTAATGATTGTCCAACAGGCACTACTCTATCAATACCTTTAAGTTTGTATTTAATTATATGATCAATTAGATCTTTCTGCTTATAACCGTAATAGGTTAAGGTTTGAAAATTTGCATTAACAATTTTATTCATTTCTTTTAAATTTTTGCATTTATACTCAAAAAATATCCCCCATCTTCCTCGAAATTTATGAATATCTTTATTTAAGCTATCTATCTGAAGTCTATAAATATAATTTTCATGGGTCTTGGGTTTAGATTTAAATTTTTTTTGAAGTATGTAATCACAAAATATCAAGTATTTATCATATGAAATTTTATGATCAATTTTGTACCTATTTTTTACTTCCTTAAACAAAATATTCCAAAATTTTTCTTGATTAATATTTAGAGTTTTGCCATGCCACAGAATAAGATGAGGAGAAGAGCACCCATTTTGATCGACTAAAAAAGTATCAATATAAAATTTTTTTACAAATTCACTTATTTCTTTAATATTGAGTTTACTGAATTTATCAGAATTAATAATACAAAAAGAATATCTGTTTCCAAACATTATATCCTGACATCTTTCATTAGATTTAAATTTTCTTATTTCATTGATTGTATTATCTCCTCCCCAAACTAATCTTAAATCACACTTATTAGATAATTTTTGAGTTAATTCATCATTTTTTTCGTATCTTAAAATACAAATCTGTTTTTGGATTTCTTTATTTTTTTTAATAACTTTATTTATTGATTTACAAATAATTTCGATTTGAGCGTGTTTTTTTGAAGGAACTTTTACTATGTTTGAATTACCATTAATTAATCCAAAAAAAAGAGAGTAGGCAAAATTTGTAGCCACATTTGATGGCGTTATATGAAAAGCAATGCCTTTTCCAAGTCTATTTTCAGCTTTATCAAAAAATTTTTTTTTTAATTTAATTAAATTGTTTCTTCGTAAATAAAAGGCAAGTGTTAAAATATCAGGATATGTTTTAGACAATACATTTGACATTAAATCCTTGGAAAGATCATCAAAAAAATTTACAACTTTATCATCAAATGGTTGATTGCAAAAATTTTCAATTTTATTTAGATCACCAACAAGATACTGAACTTTCATATGTCACTACATCCTCTTATTTCAGATTCTGGAGCTCTACCATGTACTTTAAATCTTTTTCCAGATTTAGTGCATTCACAATCATTACCATCAACAATTTCTCCAATATCTTCAGTTAATATATTATGACCTGGATAACTATGAGGTAACAAAGACAATAGTTGTATCAAACCTTTTTTATTTGGTGAAGATATATTGAGCTTAGCATCTCTGATAAATACATCAGAAAAAATTGATGTTTTAAAGCATCCGCATTTTTCACATTCTAAAAAAATTGTTCCAGTTTGTTCAATCATTCCGTAGTAATTAAATATTTTACTAATTTTAGTTTTATTTTTTAATTTCTTTTTAAATAATTTGTTATCAATCTTTTCTTCCTCCATTTTTTTCCATCCACCACCGTGTAACAAAATTGCATTAGAAAAATTATTATTAATTTTATTGAAATTAAATTTTTTAAATAAAATTTCGTAAACTTGATGAGTAAAACCAAACATAAATATTTTTTTGTATTTATTTAAATAATTTTCTAAACCTGGGTAATCGATCTCATTATTCTCATTTAAAATATAAAAATAGTCTTTACCAAATATAGAAAAACCATAAATAGCAGCTATCTTAGCATTAAATTTAAGTCTGTCTAAATCAGTTGGTTTTCTATCTAATATTATCATTGGCAATCTAGAGCCACCCAAAATTGATTGCATTATTTTAGATAAAATTTTTGTTTGTAAAACGCTAGTTTTTTTATCTAAAAAAATCTTTGAGTTTCCTTTGTTTGAAGTACCAGAAGATAATAGTGTTTTAAAAATTGCATTTTTATTTATGCTTATTAAATTGTGAGTTTTGAAAAGTGAAACTGGTACAAAAGCAAAATCATTTTTTTTCAAACTAACTTTGGAAGATAATAACTTAAATTCTTTTGAGTTTTTTAAGTGAAAATTATTCAATATTTTAAAATATTTATAAAAAAAATTTTGTTTCTCTTTCAAATTAAGAGAAAATGGATTTCGATCTAAAAAATTTTCTATAGACATATAATTTTATTATTTCTTAAAAACTTTTAAATTTTTTCCAAAACGTGCAATCTCAAAATGAATATTTTTTTTTGGTATATTAAATTTTTCAAATATTAAATTTTTTATTAAATTTTTTAAATGAATTTTTTTTTTAGTAATTTTGACCAAAATTTCTTCATCTAAAGATTGAACTTTACATTCAATATTCTCCTCTTTTAAGATATTTTCTATATCGTCTAAGTTTATTCTAAAACCAAATAACTTTGCAAATCTACTTTTTCTTCCAGTGATATAAAAAAAACCCTGGTTATCCCTAAAAGCATAATCGCCTGTATATAGTATTTGATTATTTACATCTCCATTGAATAGATCTTTGTAGTTATTCGCATATCCTAAAAAAATGTTTTTTCCTCTAACAACTAATTCTCCTTCTGAATAAGTTTTATTGATAATTTTTTTGTTTTTATCTACTAAACTCAATCTATATCCCTTCATACCCGTTCCTATACTTTTTTTTTTATTCTGAAGATCTTTCCAGGGTAAAAATGAAATTCTTGGGCTAGCTTCAGTTTGACCATACATAATTATAAATTTAATCTTATTTTTTTTACAGGTTGAGTAAAAATAATCAACTAATTGATCAGATAATTTACCACCTGCTTGGGTTAAATATTTTAAATGAGGATATTTTTTATTTGGAAATTTAAGCATTCTCAATTGTTTGTATAATTGAGGCACACCACCAAAAGAGTTCACTTTGTATTTATCAAATACTTTCCAAAAATTTTTTTCAAATACAGTTAAATTATTAACAACTAAACAAGCACCCTTAAAAAAATGTGAATTTAATATTGATAATCCATAAGAATAAGAAAATGGTAAGGTAGTAATAGTAGTATGATCACTTTTTATTTTTAAAGAACTAATTATTTTTTTTGTATTATCAATTATATTTTCTCTACTAAGTCTAACAACTTTTGGATTGCTAGTTGTTCCTGAAGTTGTCAATAATAAAAAATTTTTAAAGTTAATATTTTTATTTGATATGTTGGATAATTCAACTAATACTGTTTCTTCTAACTCAAAAACTATTTTTCCATTAAATGATTTTTTTTTAGAATTGAAAAAAATATAATTTGGACAATATTCTTTTATCATTTTATCTATATAATTTTTGTCATATTGAGCGTCTAGCAATAGTACTATGTTGTCTCCACTGATAGAAATTAAGTAACTTAAAATTGATGAGTAAGTATTTTCTGAAAGAACAAAAATAATTGAATTTTTTTTAATCCTTTTATTGTATCGTTTTATATCACTTAATACTTTCGAAAATCTTATTTTTTTACCATTATAAATAAATGCGTAATTACTTTTAAATTTTTCTAAATTAAATAATTTAAACATTTAAAGTTTTTTTTGGTAGATCATTCCTTCTTGATTAATTAAATCTTTAACCATTAATTCATGGCTAATCTTGCTATCAATAATATTAAAAATTATACCTTTATAATTATCTTCCTTAAAAGCATTATTTTTTTTCAAAATATTTTTAAACTTGTCGTCTATACCTGTCATTATATTTAATTTAAGATTTCTAACAAACATTGTTATAGTTTTTTTAACTTTCTTTTTATTACGATAATTACAATATCCGCTAAATTTCTTATTAAACCTATATTTTACTTTTGCTTGTTGCTCTGCAACATGAACTGGAGTATAACCACCAGTATACTCAATACCCATGAAAAGATTCTTACCTTTTTTATTTATCATGTAACCAAAGGGTGAACTTAGGGAAAAACAGTTGCTGTGAGGCATGTTACAAATTAAATCCCTGTCTTTTCCATAAACAGCAAACGAATAGATTGGGTTTTTAGATCTTTTAAATTTTTTATTTTTTAAAACAATATTTCCTAAAGATCCTGATAAGGATTGTGTTTTTTTATAATGAAAGTCTTTACCCTTACAAAAATCCCAATTAAATACTGGTATTAATAAGGTTCCATTTTTACCAATTAAATCTATCAATATATTTATAATATCTAGAGGCTTAAAATTAATTTTGTTTTTTTTATATTTGATTAATAAAGGCAAAATACTCGAGGTAAGCATTATTTTGTCATTTTTTTTTATACCGATTTTTATTAATAAGTTTTTTATTATGTTTAATTCTTCGGAAATCCTCATTAATCAACTAAGCTAAAATCTTATGTTTTTTTAATATTTTAAATTCAGAAATAATTTTTTTTAAAGGCCTTTTGATTATTTTTGAAATTTCAAAAATATCTGTTTTTCCATCACTGTAAGAAATCAAATCTCTTCTGAGAAAAATATCATCTGTGTAAACACCTTTTTTAACAATCGTTGGGTATAAATTACGATTACCTAAATTTGGCTCACACATTATTTTTGTCTTTGGGAAGAGGCATAATTCAAATGCGTCTACTATATTTTTTAATACATCTAAAGATTGTTCTAAATATTCATCTTTTACTAAATCAAAATTATCCTTACTTGTATGATATTCTTTATATTTTTTTGATCTAGAAAAAGTACATAATGGCAAATCAATTCCTGGAGAACAATATTGCCTCTCATCACTTCCTCTATCTAAATATGGATATGAATTGACATTATGTAATCCGAAGAGAGAAGATTGTAGCGCTCTATCTGCTAGCGTGTTTCCTTTTCTGCTAGAAAGATGGGTATATTCTCTATTATCTCCTAGACAAGTTAAATTAAAACCAGCAATTACATTTTTTTTTAAAATATTTTTATATCTAGACAAGTATGATATTGATCCAATAGTTTCTGGAAGAAGAGTAAATCTGTATGAATAATTTGTTTTTTTATATTTTTCTTTAATATACTTCATTAATTTATTTAGAATTACTGGTCCTGAAAGCTCATTGTTAACCATAGAGGGATGACATATGTAGCTACTAAAGAAAATTTCTTTCTTTTTTTTTCCTTTAAAAATTGCGTGACACATATCCATCGTGCCTTTTTTATGAATACTATCTATAAAAACTTTATATTTTCCATTTGGAAGTTTTTTTTTTTGATTTTCACTTATACAAAACCCCCACCTTTTTTTATAATAACTTGTAATATATGGAATAGCATCAGGTAAACTTTTATCTGTATGCAAATATTTTAATAATTCCTTTTTTTTAACAGTTTTATTAATTGAATGTGAAAAATTGACTACATGTAAATTATTTATTTTAAAATCGCAAAAAATTTTTTTCTTTTCGTGCTGAATATACGCGTCTTTTATAATCCATTCATCAGGAACAACCCAATCAAAAACTTTAGTGCCAGATTTAAATTTTAAAATTTTGAATTCTGGGTTAATTTTTTTGAAATATTTAATTGTTTCTTTTTGACCAGGTCCAGCTATAGATCTGCAGATTGGAAACAAATCTCTAGCCCAATCAATCATTCTTTTTTTTGACATTATGGATTAAATTTATAGTTGAATAAAAAAATATTTAAAGATAATTTATTTAAATGAACCTTCAGCACCTATCTGATAAATTTAATGAAAGCGGTCGATTAATTATTGCTGATAAAGAAAAAAATATTCTTAATTTGGAAAGAAAAATTATAATTTCACTATTTGAAAAATATGGAGTTTTACTTTTTAGGGGCTTCAAAAATATTGAAAATAATATTTTGCAGTTCACTGATAAATTTACCTCAACTTATGCTAACGATGCTCAACGCAGAGAGAAAAAAATGAATAGCGATAAAATACATGGTGTGGATCCTGGTAACTTGGAAATGCCTATGCATAGTGAAGCGAGCTACTCTCCATCCTGGCCAGATATAATTTGGTTCTTTTGTAAAAAAGCTCCACAACAAAGTGGAAAAACTACTGTGTCTGATGGTATAGAAATCTTTAAAAACTTAAGTCTAAAATCAAAAAATTTTTTCATGAAAAATCAAATATTATATGAATTAGAAATCCCTTTTAAAAATCAATCTAAATCTAAATTAAAAGATAAAACAGATAGACCTTGGTACATAGAAGGACAAGGAACTTACGATTGTAAGATAAACTTTTCTAAAAATTTAGTCTTTTTAAAACAAAAAAGATACGCTGTTCAATCCACTCGTCTATCAGATAATTTATCATTCTGTAATCACTTACAAATAATTCTAGATAGAGATCCACAAGTTATAAGTATAAAAACTGAAAATGGAGAAAGTTTTCCAAAAGAAATAATTGAAGATGTAAAAAAAGTTACTAAAGACGCAACTATTGAAATAGACTGGAAAGACAATGACTTTATGATGATTGATAATAAAAGATTTATGCATGGAAGAACTGCGATTAATGAGGGGGAAAAAAGAGAGATAATCAATGTTCAAACACTAAAATCTAATCTAAGTTATAGTTATGAAATAAATAAATCAATTCAGAATAGTGAGAGAACTTGAGAGATATATGCATAATTCCTGCAAGAATTGGGAGTAAAAGAATTAAACATAAAAATATTAAAAATTTTCTCGGTAAACCAATAATTTCATGGGTAATATCTTCTGCTAAAAAAAGTAAATGCTTTAGTGAGGTGTTTGTATCAACAGATTCAACAAAAATAAAAAAAATTTCTGAAAAATTTGGAGCTGAAGTTCCATTTTTAAGATCTAAAAAATTAAGTGATGACAAAACTGGTACCGGTGAAGTTGCCAAAGACTTTATCTTAAAGATTATTCAAATGGGCTATAAGTTTAAAAATGTATGTTTAATATATCCTACAGCCATATGCACAGATATCTGGCATCTTAAAAAAGCAAAATCAATGATTAAGAGAAAAAATTTAGACTATGTTTTTTTTGCTAAGGAATATGAACACCCAATAGAGAGAGCTTTTTATTTAAAAAAAGAATTAACTAAAGCAATTAATTTTAATGGACTAAATAGAAGATCGCAGGATTTGAAAAAAAAATATTATGACGCCGGACAATTCTATTATGGTCCAAAAAATTCTTTTTTAGAAAAAAAAATTCCTATGAATAGTAGATCAAGTATTATAGTTGATTATACTAAATATATTTCTGATATAGATTATAATTA
>MDTA01058593.1_pt1 | contig 16720 bp, 13 predicted proteins | sample 811151 | NCBI WGS metagenome assembly MDTA01 (sample SAMN05326648, study PRJNA326480) | marine metagenome | isolation source: seawater | place: Indian Ocean: South | collected 2010 | reverse complement strand
ATGATGGGTGTGGGTTGAAATCTATCATCGCCATTTTACTGGGAAGGGTGTCCCATTCGCCATACGTCGTCAGAGTTCCTCCAACCACCGCGACAACTTGGAGAGGAAAGTAGTCTGCATCGCCAACATTATCCGCACCGTAACCTTCATAATAGCCAGTTATTGATGCCGTGAATTTAGATAAAGCGTTAAAATCGGAAGGGAGAGTAATTGTACTACCAGAATTACTAAAGTCTGTTTCTAAAATAGTATTTCGATCAAATGGATTTGTTGTAAATATTGCAGATCTGGAATAACCATTGACCATTGTTGCGCCGTCGGGGTTGTATACCGACCCAGATCGGATGGTGATGTACATTGGACTCATACCTGCCCCGTACGTGCTATCCCAGTAATTTACGTTATCATTGTATGGAACCGCAAATGTCTGTGTGGGAAGAGTCTTTGCAGTGACCGATCCAGCTGGAATACCCTTGAATGTCATCGCGGCGAATTTTGCATCAACAAAATCAACGGGTTGGGTTACCGTTATTCCTTGGACTGATTCAAACACTCTAGCATTAATCTGGGTAACCGTTAACTGATTCACGTCTGATAAGCTATCCTGATCATCGATCGTCACACCATTAATTTTGGAATCTCCTTTTACTGTTAATTTAGAATCAGATCCAACTATATTTGATAAACCGATACCAATGTTCTCACCCACTCGCGTGCCGTAATATAGCGTTTGCTTGTTTCCGGTTGTGTGCCAAGTATTTGCAACTGCATACTTGGGGGCCTCAGCTACCTCTTGTGCATTGCCGGTAGATGCTGAATTAGCCTTGAAAAAGGGTATGTCATCCAGTTCTGTTTCATTACCTGACAAAGTCCCAATAGTAAGTCCCAATCTTGCCATCAATCTCTTGTTATCCCCTTGTTGTTTTACAATATCCAGAGTGTCCTTCTGCTGATTATATTGCATTCCGATCCTCGTTTGATTACTGTTATCGGTCGCTTCCTGAAAGATAAGACTCCCTCCTACGTACAGATTTTTTTCTATGTTTACATTATTTGTAAATTCGGCATCACCGCCAACCTTTAGACTCTTTTTAGATTGAAATACCAAATGTTTATCCATGGTAAGCTTAGCTAAATCTTCTCCATCTGGTTCATGCACCAGTAAAGATTTCAGCTCTAGAGTATCTACAGATGCGACACGGAGATTATCCCTCTTAGAATCGAGTATACCGCGTTTGTCATCATCTGAAATGCCTAATGAATAATCGAGGTTAGAGGCTTCATCGTTTGAACCAATAAAAAACTTCACCTTCTTCGAGACACGCACTTGTAAATCCTCAGGCGACGTGCCATTGTCTGGAGTAAAAATTTTGTTAGCAACGATAGTATTAAACATATTCACAGAATCATTGTGAAGATCCAATTGTGCATCATCATTACCGAAAGGAAAAGTAATGTCCATTCCTTTATAATAGTCGACTACGTTCTCTACATTGTTTGCTGCCATTATAGCTTGAATTAATTTTTATTCATATAAAATTCTAGCATTTCGATTTTAAACACCAATTAAAGATAAAATCGAAAAAATCTCTGCACATCACATTAAGAATAGATGAATGCCGTCCGGGCAATCAGTAGATTTATTGTAAAAGATGAAAGAGGGGTAAGAAAGCCAAATAAGGACGCTAAACCGTTTGACTCAGACGAAGACGATTTAGCTGATATTGAACAGTTGTCTGATATTACCATAGGACCACCAATCTTTAAAAATCAAACCGACAACGACTTCATTAACAAATATTCAAAGAAGCTTGACGAAATCGAATTACAAAACATCGCTATGAAAGACGAGAAAGCACGCAATGAACATGACATAGAAAGAATTGGTGCCAAGGTCGCAGCTATTAATGTCGCGCTAGAAGACAAAGAAAAAACTACTACTGATAATGGGGGCCATAATACCCATCTTTTACGACAACTGCTGAAAAGAAGTCACGACGTCCACATTGACAACCTAATTAGAAGACTGCAAATAGAAGATAAAAAACAGGACAAGAATTCAATCAGCACTGACGCTGAAGAATTTAGGTTTCAAGCATATGTATTATTTATACAGTTGAGGCGATGGTTGAAAAATCTTAACGAGGATAAATCATTACTACGACAAAATCAAAGAATGTTATCCCTTAAGTATCATGGTTTAAAAAATAAAATAGATTTCATTCAAATTTCCGTTATTGCTGTTGCGACAATGATAACTTTTGTGGATACAGCGAAGCAATATATTCCCATGCCAGACGCTGCGACAACTATTGTTCCTATAATCATGTCAACATACATAGGATTTATAATTGCTATTTCACGATTCTATAAATGGGAAGATACTAAGGAAAAATTGACGAAGCTTAATGAAAAATTAGCTATAAACATAAATCAGCTTTGGAAAAAGATCAAATTTGCCAAGCAGCACAAAAATATAGAGCCCTCTACTGATTGGAAAGAATACTTTAAAAGAGTTCACGAAAAAATGCAAGATCTTCAAAAAGATGGTTCCACCGAGGAAATGATCCAGCTAAAACAAGATATTGACATTATAATGGATTACCGCGAGACTCTTGTATACAAAAATAAATTGTCGAGTTTGAATTTACAAGATGCTGTAATCCAAAAAAAATTATTGACGGTAGACCAATTCAAGGAGAGAATAATGGAAGACAAAAACGGAAAAATTCACAAATACATAGTCAATTGGCATTTTCCGTTTAATATATTTAGAGACGCTTGCTTCTGGGCTAGATCATCCCATATATCAGGACAGCAATTCTTTAAAGATAATCTATATTATCAAAATGAGGAAGAAGATTTCCGTTGACTTATATTACATTTGCTTTTGCTGAGGAGCAAGAACAAGCTTGATTTTGCCAAGGGAACCAACCGAATATTGAATAATCAAAGGATAATCATTCTTCAAGTAAATCTCGATGACGTTGCTAAGATTCGTGCACTTCGTAAACTGCAGCAAGTACTTAGAATCAAATTCACCTTGATATATGACTCCTTCCTTCTTTTGTTCTATTTTCAGGTTTTCAGAGTCATTTAAGATGATCTCATGTTCGCAGAAATCACCACGGCAGGACAAAATTAGCTTGTTATCCGTATTAGTAATTTCCACCGTGTCAGAAAGGTTGGAAATATCTCGACAAACCTTCTGGAAATCCGTAGACGGGAGCGTGATTACCGAATTGAACTCAACAGGTGGAATTTCCATGTTAGTGTTGTCAAGATCGAGAAGGTTTAATCGTGATACTTTAATTGTGTTCTTATCAGTATTTTCGACACGAATTTGTAATTCATTCTTATTTGTATTAAGCATTGAGAACGCAATCGTATCATTGTTGTTTACCGTCTTGATAAGCTTATTAAGGTTCAACATGTTCACACCTATCATCTGTTCCCCGTCACATTCATAATGCTCAAACTTAGATGCTTCTAATTTCATGTGAATCAGGATGACATGTGAACTATCCATAGTACATATTCTCATTCCGCTACTATTAATGATTATAACTGTATCCGCGAGAATCTCTTTCAAAGCTTCAATAAGAATCTTGAAAGTCGTTCCTTGGACAGTCTTGATGTTGAGTGCATAGTCTGGTTGTTCTTGCACTTGCATTATGTATGTTTGATTTACTAATAAAGCCTAACCTTTAAATCAAATTTTTAAACTGGATGGAATTTACTCGATTTTTTTTCGATATCATTTACCACCCATTCCGTACATTTCGCACATTTATTTGTAACGATCAAAACCCAATACACTTCAAAAATATAACAAGTAATATCATGATGATGTCTATCAATCGAGTGTAATAAATAAAATCAGCATCCATTCCATTCGAGCATTTACATTGCTTACGCTTTAACTCAGAGACATATGAAAATACAACCCCTAAGTACAGAATTGAATATATCGATAAGAACCACACATAACTTGCCGGATATGTATTTCTGTTTCCAATATGGATCAGGGAAACAAACACTGTGAAAAAGTTGAATGCTGTCATGCCAAGAACCGCTCCACGCTTCCACGAATCAGAACACTCGCAATTATCTTTCAATAATCGGTTAGCGAAATTGTATGTAATTGCATGTTCAACCACGACCAGTAACAAGTATACGTACACTAAAAGCATCTTGAATTAAACTAAGAATTTTTTTATTCTCAATTTGATTTATGTCAGTTTTCTCCAAAAAAATATATACAGTTTTGGTAACCATAAAATGAAAAAAGATGAGTGTTTTGCTCAATTGAATTTGAAAACAGACGCGTCATCTGATGAAGTTAAAAAAGCTTATCGAAAACTCGCCATGATTCACCATCCAGATAAAGGAGGCCAAGAGAAGACATTTAAGCTCATATCCGAAGCATATGAACGTATTCAGAAGAACGATTTCGCACCAAGCCATCAGTTCAATAGACATCATCCATTTGACGAAATGTTTTCCCAAAATGTTACAAATTCTAACTCTCGCGTGACCAAACCAGGAATCAGAAAACCTACGAAAAATCAAACAATCTTAAAAAGCTTTGATTTGACTTTGGAAGAAGCATACAATGGAGAAAGTAAAAAATTATCGCTTAAACATGCGATACCGTGCGCTCGTTGTTCTACTCCGTGCGATAAGTGTAATTCATCGGGATTCATAACAATCGAAGAACATAAATCTATGGGATTTGCCAACTTTGTTTCAACGTCCACTACAACTTGTCCAAAATGTAGAGGCAATAGACGAGTATATCAATCAGGCGAGTGTACAGTTTGTAGCAATAAACGGACAGTGGACGTGGAAAAAATACAAACCATTAAATTTCCTCAAGCAGTGTCACAAGGACGATACAAAATTTTTAAAAATGTTATTGAAGGTTTTGATCTCGATGTTTTCGTTAATTACAAACTTCCAGAAGACGTATCAATTACTGCTAAAGGAGACATTCTTGTGTCGAGAAAAATGAAATTCACTGAATCTATATTCGGATATGAGTCGACTTTCAAACATCCTTCTGGTGAAATAATCCAAATAAACACGCGGACCTTAAACATCGTCATGAACGACAGTAAACAAGCAATCGTCGAAGGAAAAGGATTTAAAAGGGGAAGACAACTTATATTTCAATTCAAAATTGAAGAGCCAAAACTAAAGCCCTTGGAAACAATTGACGCTGCACAACTTAATGAATGCGAAACTCTACTTAAAAGTATGCTTATTGATCAAGCTGACAACTGAAACGGAAATTTTCGAGTATATCTCGAATTTCTTCTTGATATTGCGTCCTTCCATTCTGGACTGAACGACTCCTTCACAATCGCACGTAAACTTGATGTTTTCCCATTATTTTGAATCCACGATATAAATTTATTGCTATGTAACAATGCCGATGATAGCAAGATGTATGCAAATGGGTGCGAATCCTCGTCATAGTCTTGCAATCCCTTAAACTCTTCTATCGTTTCACAATTGTTCAAATTTAAAAATATTTTCACATTAGACAACGAACGATCTCTCTGTTTATCGATGGAAGTGAACCCACCCATGCAATATAAATATTGAGCATACGCTTCCGTGAATGCTTCATTGAACATAATGTTCACGTGCGACACGGATGGAAATTCCCGCTTTATATCCGCTTCAATCGGCATCACGGCATGAGCTACATCAAGTAAATCACGTTTTAAAAAATGGATCACTTCATGTATTAATACCTTCGGCAAATCCTCGATTCTGTATATGATGATGTCAACTTCATCGATACTGTTTTGAATGCACACCGCCGAATTAATCTCATGGGCACCAATTACAGGCTTGTCATAATCGTTTCTCTTTACTACAAACTTTTTTTTATGACTGAGTATTAAAACAATTTTAATTGATAAACTCCTTAACTCTTTAAACTCTCTTCGCAAAAATTGCAAAACCTTTTTGACTCGCCTTATCGCAAGTGTTTCATCTTCAGCCTCCCTATAGAACACATTGATTTCAGTCTCTTTAAACATATTTGTTCTTTTATAAAGCGTTCTGCTACTTTTGATAAAAGATAGCACCCAACTCGGAATGTATTTGCTTCTCAGTACATCCAATTTCATTGATTTCTTATGATATTCTATTGATTTCTTATGATATTTTATTTTATTTTATTCATGTAATGACAACAAGAGAGACAAAGGAAGATCTTCTCAACAACATCAAAAACACCAGGTTTCTGAAAGATGAAACCAAAGCTGAATATGTCAATCGCATTGAAAAGTTCTGTAATTATTTGAAAAAGGATCTGATTTATTGTCTAAAACATCCAAATTGGTTCGTAAAAAACGTTCTCAGATATACAGAAGATAATAACTTCGGAATGCACACTGCCGACAAAATTTGCAATGTGTTCATGGCTGTATTCAACTACAACCATAAATTTAAAGAACGTAACAAAGACTTATTCGACAAATGGATTAAAGAGACGAAACAAATTAAAGATTTAATAGATGAAAAATATGAAAAGAATGAGCCCACCACAAGACAAGCAGAAGCTTATGTGAGTTTTGATGAGTTGATTAATACAAGGAACAAAATGAAAAAAGGTACTCAGGAAAGATTACTCCTTTTCATGTACACAGAAATACCACCAGTGAGGAACGATTACCATAACATGCGAATTTACAAATCAAAGCCAAAGTACAACACTGGAAATTATATTGTAATCGATGAACACAAAGCTAACATCACATTGAACGATTTCAAGACAGATAGATCTTATGAAAAAATTCAAATTGAAGTGCCACAGTCCTTAAGAAAAGAAATACTCCAGTCGCTTGAATTAATGCCAAGAGACCACTTATTCGTGTCGACTCGAACGAACAAACCTTACACATCGGACAACTCATTTGTGCAATGGGCTAATAGAACACTTAAAAGACTCTTCAACAACAATATCAGCTTGACTACCCTTAGACACGTTTACATATCTAGACGAGATTTAGAACTGGAGACAAAATCAGGTACACAGCGTAAAAATATCGCCAAAATAATGGGGCACAGCCTTGAGCAACAACAGAAATACTTGTGGCATACTTGGCTGAGATGATTCTCCTTTATTTTTTTCTCATAATGAACAAGGGATGACAATGCAGCACAACAAAACTTGCACATTTGACAGGGGCCGAGGGGGGCAGTTTAAAATAACCGATGATCGTGATGTCTCGGACACAGGTCCAAGGCTTCCTCCCGGTCAGATATTTGTCCTAGATCTCGATGACGTAATATCCGCAGAAGAGTGCGACTTCATAGTAAAGGCCATAAATACATACAAGGTAATCAATGTTGAAAAGTGGGGAAAAAGCACGAACGTACAATGTAACGGTGTTGGTTTACGGGCAATCGAAAGAGAAGATGTTTCCATTTCAAATACGATTACTGACATCCTCCAAAAGGCATTTGATAAATTAAGGAAAGTAATGGATGGCTTCGTAGATATCACAGGGGTGCAGTCCCTGCAACTTCGAGAAATACACGGTGCTACAAGACCACACTACGACGCTCACTTACACAAGGCAGATGACAGGGTGTTAAGCGTTATAATCGCATTGAATGATGATTACAATGGTGGTATTATCAACTTTCCAGAACAATCATTCTCACACAAGCTACGAAAACTTCAGATGATAGCCTTTCCTCCTTTTTGGACACATCCACACTACGTGACCAAACCTCTTGATGGAACAGTTAGATACACAGTGAACACATGGCTAACCCTTACACCATCAAATGATGATGATCAACTAGAAAAGCACAAGACGTATATGTGACATGAGTTTTTTTATTCTTGCTTCAAACAAAGGGAGATTACGGATGAAATATATACACCAGATTTGGTTCGATTTCAATGGAGGCAAATCTAAAGATTCGACAACGGAGCGTTGTATGTTGAGGGACGCCATTATGACGCATAATCCCGATTTTAAGTATAAGATGTGGTCCTTAGACGACGCTCTCGAACTAACACGGTCGGAATTTCCAGAATATTATGCGTTTCTGAATTGTGATACAAACAGAAATATCGTGAAATGCGACTTTTTCAGGTATGTCCTCATGTATTTGTATGGAGGCATATATATGGATATTGATTTCCTTGTCTTGCGTCCACTCGGCGACTTCATATCTGAGTGCGATGGAAATGACATTGTTCTAACGAGAGAATCTCATAATTCCATAGAGAAGAACGGTACTTTACACAATGGTTTTCTGTTCTCTTCAAAACCTGGAATACTGTTTTGGAAAGATCTGTGTGACTCGATTACAGAACGGTGCAAGGGGGTGGACATGTTAAATATCAATGAGCAGGATGTCTATGGGTTCACAGGTACGAAGTATATATGTACTAAATGGTTACAGCATAGAGACTCGTTCAAAATACACGTCATGCCGTTCCACAAAGTTTGTAATCACTGGTTCGCATCGAAAACGAATAAAAAATTTTTTTCCACAAATCATACGGATAATGAACTGATCATCAGAGACTCAACATTGAGCTGGAGTTTTCTGAAATTAGATGAGGCGTTGGTATACTCAGAAGAACTCGTGAAATCCGGTTGTCATGCCATATGTGTTGTCATGAGACATGGTAGCTATTGGAAATGAAAATAAAGCATTTAAAGCTAGTTTCAAAATGTACCATCAATGGAATCCGAACTTTTCTTGAACGATATTTGGAGTGTATTCTTTCATAACCCAATTAGCAACAATTGGGATAGAGACGGGTACGTCAAAATAGCTGATATAAGTTCCATAGAGGATTTCTGGAAAGTTTACAATGAGCTGAACCAACATATTCATAATGGAATGTTCTTCTTTATGCGAGAGCACATTTTTCCAACATGGGACGATCCATTGAACAAGGACGGGTCGTTTCTATCGTTCAAAGTCCTAAAAGATAAGATAGAAGAATTCTCGGTCACAATACTGATGAGAATATTAGGAGAGACAATACTCATCGACGAAGAACGAATAAAGTGGGATTATGTGAATGGCGTGTCATTCAGTCCCAAAAAAAATTTCTGTATCGTTAAAATTTGGTTTAAGAATAAATCTCTGAAAGACAAAAATCTCTTCAATTTGCCGAATAGCTACCAGGGGGAAATTGTATTCAAAGACAACAGTATGTGACACGGTGATAAAAAACACAATGTTAGACGCAGGTTTTCTCCGCGTTTGCATCGAATAAAAAATATGTATGTTTAAATTGGTGAATAATTATTTGTTGCGGACGTGACCGAGTGGTTAAGGTGTTCGCCTGCTAAGTGAATGGGCATTGCCCGCGCGTGTTCAAATCACGTCGTCCGCGATATTCACCATCGTTTTTTTAATTTTCATCAAAGTTTGATCGATGAAGGTTTATGGTTTCAGATATATCTGCATGAATATAAAAATGTATATTATTAGAACATGTTTTTTAACGCACACGATATCGATCAACTGTACAATACCATTGTTGGATTAATTAATGACAGTGTTTCACAAGCAAACCATGGCAACCTCAATAAAGTGTGCATGAACGACAAGATAATCGCGAAATGTCTTAAAAAAATAATTAGAAGTTACAGGCATTTAAGTATCGATGCAAGTTTACATATATTGAGGGGAAGCTTAGAGCAATTAGCTCACGTTAAGGGAGGATTAAACGAATACACTGACTTTTTTGAGAACAACATATCGGCATTAAAGTCTGAACATGTAGTAAGAAGCGAAACTGATGAATACGCCAATAAATTTGTGTCGACACAGTATGCTATTATGAGCATGTGTAAAAAAATAGTCGATAGTCGGATACGAGAAGAAACGGGCACAGCAACATTTCAGAGTTAGTTCATTGACTCGATCGAACCGGCGCAATCGAGTAAATTATCATTTTTTTACATCAAAATATCAATCGTCAGCGCAAATGTACCTATTGAACCATTGGATAGAATAACTCGCAGTTGACTCGGTAGGGTCTGCGGTAATTCGGTACCAATTTTGGACATCACCTATCTCCGTATATGAACCATTTTCCTCCAGCCAGACACGCATTGTATAACAGTAATGCCACATAGTACCATTATTCTCGTCAGTATTTCTAATATAATTTGATCTTCTGAAATAAACATGCCCAGTCATTGGCCCAATATCAAAATGTCGCATGTGTTGATATTCGTAGTGGTTATGATAGGGAGTTGTATAAGAGGTTTGATGTCCAGTTTCATCTTTGAAATAATACTTTCTATAATTATAATTCGGCCCCCAGAAGGAATGTGCTGTGTGCCACCTTTCTTTAAAGTAGAATGTACGCGAGGGGTTGATAACGTGGGCTGTAGCATAATTCCAAGCCCCTTCACCATGCGTGACGCCGTTCCTGGTATAGAATCGAATACCATGGCTACCTACACTATTTTTCAGACTATCGTTAGAGGAGGAAACACTTCTGTAGGGATGCCAGTTTTCTTCAGCATGAATAACTTGGCTATTTTGGCCCCAGGAACTAACCATATTGTACCAACCCCAGCTTTGGCCTTTATCGTAAGAGATATTTTTGAATGTAGTACGAGAGAACACATACTTTTTGATGGTAGTAGTGGCGGTTGTTACATGTTCATTGGTGTAGCTATCCTTAAAGTTATGAGTGACTTTATAATCTCCAGTCACATGTAATCCTGGATATCCACTACTACTGCTTAGATACACGTTATCACGGTTGAAATTGCCATCGACAAGTGTGTGGTGCCAATGACCTGATTTAATGTTTTGGTGTGAGTAGTTTGCCACGCTCACGCCGACATTGTACACTACGACCTCGAGATTTCGTTGGATCGATCCCGATCCAAGACTGTTACCCGCGGTGTAGGTGATCGTCTGGGTATGCGCCTGGTTCTTGTTGAAAGTATTCTCGGTAGTGGAGGGGGTTGAATAATTCGTGCCCGAATAGGTCGGTCTCGCGAAATTGTTGGAGCCCTTCCTCACGTAGATTTTAGACGGACTGATATTAAACGTGAAGTCGTACAAATAGACCTGGAATCCATCGTTGCTGTGACCAAGATCAGCAGCCCAGTGATATCTCGTCGACTGACCAGGAGGAGTGTTAGATAACCAGTATCTATATGTGTACGTCCCTTGGACGGTTTCGGTGGTTCTATCGACACTCCACGGTTGGCCACGAACACACGCCACTTGAGTATACGAAGAGGTGAAAGGATGTACATATATCCTTATGATGCCGGAAGTATTCGTAATGCCACTGAAACGTATTTTGTTGAATTTCACACCACCCGTGATATTGTTATCTTGCAAAACTTCAGTGTTGGTATTCGTGATTTCGTATTGCTCCCTCAGGCTAGCACTGATGGAATCGGCAAATATCCGTCTGTCCCTGTCATCTGTAGTCTTAGCGAAGAAGTACGAGTAGGTACCGTCCCTACCGTTGGGAGCGTTTGCATCACCAGAGGCGCGACCGTCGAATTCTGTGCCCTCGAAGTACCCATTGGCGTCAGGAGTAAGAGTCATGAAAGGGTTAGTATTCGCATCGCGGTCCGCTGAGGTTTTGAACACCTTCAGGGTACCTCCACCTCCGTATCCGGACACGGTCCCGCTTATTTTGACCGTCTGGTAAGTGTCCGTAACAAGAGCGGTGGCTGTTAAAGTTTCCTCGATAATCGCACTGAAATCAACTTTGTCGACCCTCACCGGGATAGCCCCGGCCCTCAAAAACTCAACCCTGATAACATCACTCTTCGGATTGGCCAGGTCCGCATTCACCCCAGCGTTCAATTCAGTACCCATCACGAATTTGTAAACATGAGAAGCGCTTTTGAAGGCGATGGGCATGTCCAAGATGGTGGAGTAATTTCCCCCGTCTTCTAGGCTGGATATTCTCACCCTGCTAGGCGTCCTTGAGCGGACAGGACAGGTGAAGCTCACGGATTTCAATGTAGCGCGTCTCTTCACATCCTTAAGTGTAAGTAAGAAGCTCACGTCAGCGCTGGACGTGTTTTCGAATCTGCCGCCCCCGTTATCTTGTGTAGAGTTTTCCATTGCCAAGTTAAATTCTGTGTTCCATAATCCTACATAAGCGGAGCTTATAAGACTAGGCCTTTTCGCGCGGAGTTCAAATTTATCTTCACCGGCAGAAGCGTCGCGAAGTATACCAAAGTTCAACTCGTCATTTCCACCTAAGGCAAAGAGCGGATGAAATTTAGTAGCAGAATCAAATCCAGCTCCTTTCTTCACGTAACCACTCAATGTTATTTTATCAACGTTTATGGGCATCGTGTATTGTGAGCCTTTCACAAGACCGTCGGGAAATATGCTGTCGTCGATTTCAGGGACGCCAGGAGATGTAACAGGTGTAAACGCGATAGCTTCCGCCTGATCTCCCAATTTTAGTTTTACGGTATTGTTTTCCACGAAAAAATCTATAACGCCAGTCTTATGCATGATCCTTTGAGGCGGGACTCCCGAGGAAGTGGAAACAGTTATATCACCACCCATACCGGAATGGTTCGTACAGTAGTAATACAACGTCGAAGGAGCCCCGTCAGCGACCGTGATTCTGTTGTCAGTCGAATTATACCCGACCGTGTATTGGTAGGGGCTTGCGTTCGGTTGTCCACCACCTCCATCTGAAACGGTCGACAGCCTGAACGGGTGGGTAATTCCGAGAGCAGATACATCGAATACGTAGGTTTGACCTTCATAGAGTTGCAAGGTAGGGGTGGGGTTTCCATCAATCTTATACTTTCCATCCTCTGCTGTGACCACAAACGTCTTTTCAGTTTTCAACTTGATCCACGCACTCACAGTGAACGCGTCTGAATCATCTCCTATGATCTCATCATTTCCGAATGAAATGTAACCATTTCCTTCGAAATCGAGTGATCTTGTCCCTGGCGTAACCCCAATATCGTACTTTCCGTTCTGAACTTGGTACTGACGGGTAGTATTTTGATCACTAATTAAAGTAGGGGTGCGCTTGAAGTCAGTAATGCGTAGATTGTGATAGGTATTAGCAACGGATTTCGCATATCTACCTTCTGTCGCTAAGCGCACCGCGTCATCCCGACTGAGAGCCCTGCCATACACCTCGACGTCATCTACGAATCCATCGATACCATCACCAATTATCATATCTTTAAAACCCCCGGATACCGTAGTGTCGACCTGTACGGCCTGTTGACCCACCAGATTACCGTCTACATACACGTTGATCTCAGAAGCCGCGTTGTCGTACGTCATGACAACGTGATTCCACTTGTCTTCTCTTATGACGTCCGGACCGGTTGTTAAACTCATTATTTATAGATAACAGACAAATTTTTGATAATCTCTAAATTTATGACAAAAATCTCTTCAATTTACAACGTATCGGCTTTAAAGTCTGAACATGTAGTAAGAAAAAAAAATCTGTATTTATTTCTACATTTAATCGGTTTTTTTTTATTAAATTATATTTCACTGCGTCGCTATAGAATACATCTGATTGTCAGTCAACACGCGGTCATAAATGTTCACTTCAGATACGACTACACCACCTGCCATTTCACCACTCCCAAGTTTCCCTACGCAAACGTCAGCGTTGTCGGGGTCCGTCATGTTTACTGTGTAGTTAGTGTATTTGCCGACAATATTGCCGTTGTGATATAATTTCACACAAGCCGAGTTTGGGTCGTACGTAGCCCCGACATGCGCCCATTGATCTTTATGTATCTCGGGAATCGTCACCTCGTTGTCCACGTCCGCAATTTGAGCAAAATCACTCTCTCCATCGAAGAAACCAACATCAACTCTAAGATTATCCATCCAGGCCCTATGACCAGATAAATCATCATTCGCGTAGCTTCCATATTTGCTCAAGCCGACATACACAGATGTGTCGTTGTTTACATCTTCATAACTCGAGTGCCCAGATTTTTGATACCATGAATGATGTTCCTCACCTAGCTCCTTTTTGAAGAAGCCCACAGTACTCGATTGCTTTGATATGTGCAAACCGACATTAACCCATTCGGTTTCAGGAATGTCTATACCTGAATCGCATTCTACCCCGCTCACGTTTGCGAGGAGACGATGGGCGCCATTCTGGGTTTCCACTTTGAAGCATAAGTCTACTTCTCCCTTTTCAAAAATTTTGAAACATTTACCGAACCCTGACTCTAAATAGACCCATGCGGAAATGTAAGAGTTCCTGTAATCAAAATCGCTAAGACCGCTTGAATTAAACACCAAGTTGACATCAGGTGCGTCTCCTGTATAACCAAAAAGGGCCGACTGATTGTGAGTCCCTGCGTAGCTCGTAGAAAAGGTTGGCTGTGCAGAAAACAAACCATGCATACCAGATCCGTTCCTGTTGATAGCGACACGTTTAGATATGGTGTTACTCACCAATTCTCCTTTATCCAAATAGAAAGTCTGAGCGAATTTTGAATTATTTTTAAAATCTTGTACGTGAAAAGTCGAAAAATCGCCGGCGGAAGCAACTCCGTTAGGCAAAATATCGGCATAATAAAGCTCGACACGTTTTACGATACCGGTGCCCGCTGATTGATTTCTTATGAAAATGCTCGTAATATCGCACACATCCGTGAGTTCGTACAACTCATATTCCGTGTCCTTTTTGGAAGATTTCTCCCACACCTCATTTTCGCCCTTTTTGAAGTCGACGTCTAAGAATTGTTGATACGGTCCATATCCACCTTCATGATCCTCTTTGTAAAAGAACATAAAATACTTCCCCTTCAACACTTGATTCATACTAATCGTATCGTTAAACAGGCACTTAACTATTGTTTTGTTTCTGTCTTCTTTGCGCGTCAAGTCAAACTTTTTCGCATACGCAAGTGGAGACATCTCTCCTTCCGTCAATTCTTTATCAAACGTCACAACACGATCAATAGATCCCACCAAGCTATCGCCAACAGTCAAAGCTTCCGATCCGTTTGTAAGAGTCATGCCAGACATGTCAACAGTTGCAGTGCCAACCTTACATCCATTTTTAAACATAGAGACATTTCCAGAACTTTTATCAAGTGTTGCTGCAACTTGAACCCACTCATCATTTACAGTAGCTAAGCCGGCTCTTGCCCCCGCCAGTCTCTTGATCTCCATTGGCTCGAGGATTCTATCGTAAACGTTACCGTCCTCCAAGTCCCCCGTAAAAGCTTCACCAGCAATATTTGTACCGAATTGAATGCCTGCAAGACTTGTCATAATAGATGAAGTAGACGGCAAGCTTACAGTCTTGACAGCGAGGCCGTCGAGGTAAAAAACCGCAGCACCCGCTTGGATGTCAAGTGTCACAGCTACGTGCTGCATATCATTCCCAAGAGACAGCGCATCTGAAGAATATTTCCTAAAATCCTCGGTAGTATAAGGTTGTGAACCCTGAACAACAGACATAATTTTATTTAATGAAATATTTTTGTTACGGAGCTTCGATTTTAACTTTGAGTCTCCAGTGATATCGTCAATAAAATTAAGATTTTAAAAAAAAATCAGTAAGTCAAAACCAGTCTGCCTGCACCGTTGACTTGGAGTTTAAGCCCTATATCCTCGCGTTCGAAAAGCGTTCCAGTCAGAGAACCAGGCCTTACCCACATTGCCACGCTGAACTGAGACAGGTCCTTTCCAACCAAGACATTCTTCGAATATGTCAATTTTTTATCACTCCCTAACTTCGCTGCTTTCGATCGCCTCACCCCACGCTGCTGAATAGCTGTGGCTACCGGTGCTGCAGAAGTTCCCTCTATATATTTCAGTCTAGTGTCGTTCGTTTCAAAATCGACAGAAACGAGCTTTTTGTCATCGACGGTGTAACTATCCATGGCTTCAACGTTTGTTCCAGGCGCAAATTGCCCCTCGTCGTTCAAATACAATGCAGCGTGACCATTATTAATGCCAAAGCTAAAGCAGTTAAGCTTTGACAACAAAGGTTGGAATACCCCTGAGTCAGCTGAACTTGGATACTTCACCCAAGACGTAAACGTACAGCCCTGGCTAAGAGCATCCTTCCCTATTCTTACAGATGGGTCAGGCACAGTTATAGATCCAGTCGAATTAAATTTCAAACCACCACGTTGATTTGCATGATCATTCACAAATTCACTATCGCCCGAATTAAAGGTGCCATCCATTCTACCTTTACCGAGGTCAACGAAACGAGAGGCGTCTATTAATCGATCCTGATCTAGCTCCATCATGAATAATTTGTTGTTATCACCGTCCCTCGCTCGTTCGAACTTCTTCTTCGCGACTTTCTCCGTGACGGCCTTATTTTGTATCCCGACAGCTTCCATCTTACCCTGGAAACCATTATTGCCGTCTTTATCACTGCCAATAAAGATTTTCGAGTTTTCATCTTTGGTGATCTCAGCGTCGATTACAAATGGGGCACCTTGAGAGGCGCCATTTATAAAAATCTCGCCCTGTGCGGTTTCGTTGTTAAGAGAAACTTCAATGTTAACCCATTGATTGACATTATCTTTCAAATTAGGTGCTGCCATTTTTTACTTAATTACCAGATTTTTTTCGCATTAGCATTTTTTAATAATCATCACTTCAGAAAAATCGTTTTAATTGAAGACAACATTCCATTTCCAAGACACACGCGATAATGGACATGAGGTTTTAATGTAGGCCCTATAGGAAGACT
>MDTA01063722.1_pt1 | contig 16732 bp, 19 predicted proteins | sample 811151 | NCBI WGS metagenome assembly MDTA01 (sample SAMN05326648, study PRJNA326480) | marine metagenome | isolation source: seawater | place: Indian Ocean: South | collected 2010 | reverse complement strand
GTCGGGCAGCCGCTTAGAGACTGCGTTGGCAACGGCATCGACGAGGCTGAATTGTCGTTTGGCCTCGGCCTGAATCCCGTTGATGACATTGGGGACTTTCATAACCAGACCTCACGTTTGTGGCTGAGACGGCGGAGATATCGGTGGCAGCAGGACGCAGGCGCGTTGACGGCGGCCATCTGTACGGCGGAAATGCCTTTGAGGTTGGTCGCCTCGATGTTCGCGCCGCGTTCAATCAACGCAGCTACACAGGCGACCCGTCCCCCTAGGACGGCATAGTGCAGGGGGGTCATGCCGACCGCGTCTGAAGTAGTTGGTGCCGCACCGCTGTCAAGCAAGAAGTTCATCCGTGGCCAATGCGGTTTCATGACGGAATAACTAAGGGCGGTTGGTTTGCCACTGATTGTGGCGTCAGGATGCAATCCACTCGTCCCGATCAGCTCTTGCACTATATCTACGTCGTGCGTTGCCGAAGCGATGAGGAGCGCCCGAATCGAAGACTCGTCCCTCGCCCGGGTTAGGTGGCGTTCTCTTGCGGCGCCAAAATCGATTATCTGCGTTTGCATCCGGCTATCTGGAATTGCCCTGCTGGCATCGTCATAGTTCTGGAGTGAGCTATGATAATAAAAATGATAATGATTCGCACTCACCAGCTAGCTATGCACCTTAGATGAAATGCTTCTAGCGGAAATTCGGGACTGAGAAGGCTTGACCTCTCATGAGCGATGCACGATTTGTCTGCCCGGTTCAGCCCTCTTCAGACGCCCATCTGGTGCCAGGGCTAAAGGGTAAACGCAGGGACCGCTGAGTTTGGTTGCGGCGACAGTACATTGCGCCTTTGCGTTGCCTGGGTGTGAGCGTAGTGGTGGTTCATCGGTATAGGTAGCCTGCAGACGGAGCGCGTACCGGTTTGTCCGTCAGCTTGACCGTCGGAAGTCGTGCTCGGCCCACGAAACTTTTTATTCGTCCGAGCGGCCAACCGGACCCGTGCTGACCTGATCCCCGCGAATTCAGCCGCGTAGCCACGATGTGGTCCCGCCCGGCGGCCCCTACGCAGACGGCGGCCCTCCGAATCTCAGCGAATTCCGGCCCGGGTACCACATGCAAGCGCCACGAACGCGCAAGCTGTGACAATTCTCTTTAATCCAGAGCGAAGAAAACGTCAGTGCGTGCATCAATGTGGTCGGCAAATTCATACCAGCCGCGCATTGCCCGAAACTCTGAGGTTTCTAATGCCTCCGGCCCAGTGATTTCATAGACAGTCGTATAAGTTCGTCGGGTGTCGGTGGAGCGTTCGCCTCGTTCGGTAACACTGGCATCACCGGCGCTAACGTAACGGCGCCCGCTGAGTACGCCAGGGCATGCGAGTGCATCTGGAAGGTGAACGTTGTCATACCATTCGTTCCATTGCGCCTCATGCTCGGCGGCGATACGGGCCGAAACTATGAGCAGACAGCGTGGCAGCTGAGACATGGCTGATCCTTGATGATTCTTAAGTAGCCCGAGTCTACCCGTGGGGCGAGATTAAGTTCACGGCAGGACCAGTCATCGAGTGTGGTATGCCGCGCACGCCGTGTCCCGATTCCCGGGTGCCGACCGCCCAATTTCCTGCGCGTCGTTCTCCCGCTCTAGTGTGTCATCTACTCGAAGATAGGACGCATGGGGTGAACGGTATATGCATGACGCAAAGTCCGGTCGAGCACAGGGTCAATCAGTTCGAGCACAACTGTCACCTTACCTTTTCGAGGCACAGCCAGCGTCGGCACCGTCCCGCTCATGACAAAGCGCCCCTCATGTTCAGAGCCATCATATTGCGCAGCCAGAGCGAGCAAATCGGCGTGTGGAATGAATTGAGCGAAGCTGCCTTCCTGCAGCAAGACCCCTTCGCTCGTTGAGCGCATCTGAATCACGTCCCAATGATCGGCTATCTCATCGACGGGCCAGGCATGCGCTCCAAAGATCTTGGGACAGGCATTCTTGGATACGAGCAGGTGGGTTTGCTCGAGCACTCGGTCTGTCTGGTCGCTGGCTACCGTCACATAATCAACGCCTTGGGAACGAATCAGCGCAAATTCGAGTTCCGGCGTGGTGAGTTCACCGAGAACGGCAAGCTCGCTCGCGTTTGTTGCCAAGGTTGGCATGGCCGGAAAAAGAAAGGGAATGTGGGGAGGTGGCGGAATGTTCTGTTCGGCGAGCTCCGCGATGTGCGCGTCAATGAGGCTTTGCTCCCGGTTCGTCATACCTGCGCCGAGCAGCCGGTTCACCGCCGCACTGATGACGCGACCGTCAGGCAGGGTAAAGGCCAAAGTGTTGATCGCCATACAGTTACTCTCCAGTTTTCGCTACCAAGACGCACGGCGGATGCAAGCTTTCAACGATAAGCAACCACGCAGGGCGCGCACCTGTCATCCTGCGAGACCTCCGGCGCTCGGCCAAAAGCGGCTACGACGCTTCTCTGTTGGTCAACACAAAGCCTCTGTAACCATCGGCTGCTACCTCGTCGCAAATCTTACGAAATCGCGGAATGCCGCCTGCATACGGCATAAAGACAACTGGTTTTCCAGGGACGTTCGACCCGTGATACCAGGAGTGATTAGCTTTTGGCATCAGCGTCGCGTTCGCCATGTCGTTGACGTGCTGAACCCATTCAGTCATTGCCTCTTGCGTAGTTTCGATCGAGTCGATGCCAACGTGTTCCATGTGTTCAATGCAGTCAGTAATCCAATCGACGTGCTGCTCGATGGAGACCGGCATATTGCTGAGTACGGACGGGCTGCCAGGCCCCGTCACCGTGAACAGGTTCGGAAATCCAGCAACCTGCAAGCCCAGATAGTTGCGAGGTCCAGCGGACCAAGCATCAGCCAATGTCTTGCCGCCGCGTCCACGGATATCCATCTTTAACAGTGCACCGGTCATGGCATCGAAACCGGTCGCAAAAACGACGACGTCGAGTCGATAGTCGCTATCCGACGTGCGAATACCGTGCGGGGTGAATGTCTCAATTGGCGTCGCGCGCAAATCCACCAGGTCCACGTGCTCTTGATTGAAAGTCTCAAAATAGAACGAGTCGACCGGAGGCCGTTTTGTTCCATATGGGTGATCAATATTCGTGAGGATAGCGGCGGTCTCGTGATCTTTGACGATGCCACGAATTTTGGCCTTGATGAACTCTGATGCGGCAGCGTTGGCCTCCTCGTCAGTCATCAAATCGAAGAAGGATGAACGAAACTGTAGACCACCCGTCGCCCATGCCTCCTCAAATATTCGGGCGCGCTCCTCCGGTTCGGTTTCAGTTGCGAGCCGCTCCGAGAGCGGAAACGGCATACCGTTTGGAGACGCGAGCATGGTTGCTTTGATGGAATGAAAGTCTCGTCGTAGGCGGTTTTGAAATTCAGCGCTTAACGGCCCGTTGTGGGCCGGTACGCTGTAGTTCGCCGTACGTTGGAAGACGGTCAGATGTTGTGCCGATTCCGCGATGACCGGTGCGGCTTGAATTCCGCTCGACCCGGTGCCGATCTGACCAACTCGCTTGCCACGAAAGTCCACGCCCTCATGTGGCCATTCGCCTGTGTGGTACCACTCGCCAACAAATGTATCGAGCCCTGGAATGTTCGGTACATTGGTCGAAGATAAGCAACCGACACCTGTAATCAGATACTTGGCCTTGTACTCGTCGCCTGTGTCCGTGAAAACAGTCCAAGCCGCGCTCGATTCGTCGTAGTGCGCAGCGGTCACCCGCACGTTAAAACGAATGTTCTTGTGAAGGTCTAATTGGTCGGCGACGTAGGTGAGGTACCGGCAATTTTCTTCAGGCCCCGGATATCGCTCGCTCGACTCCCAGCCCATAGCGAGTTCCTCTGAGAACATCAGCCGATAGGAGTGACTCAGTGAATCGCACCGCGCACCGGGATATCGGTTCCAATACCAGGTCCCGCCAATCGCTGGGGCAACTTCAAGAACTTGAACCCGAAGCCCGAGATGGTCGCGGAGTCGATGGAGTTGATAGAGTCCTGAGAATCCCGCACCGATAACGAGTGCGTCGAGACTTTGCGGGTGTTGGCGGTCAGTGGCAACGGAGCCGTGAGTCGATGACATATCCAGATATTTTTGTGTGCGCAACCGAGGAGCGTAATACTAACAAAGCCTGCGATGGCGACGGGTTGACACCGCTATAGTCGCTTGAACTTCCGGCTAAAAGGACCTCGTCTATTTCTTCTCTCGAATTGTCTGTAGAGCTTTCGCCCCTGGCCCTCTCGCCCCTGGCCCTCTCGCCCCTGGCCCTCTCGCTAGTTGCCGCGTCCTTGTTTGCCGTCGGCATTCAGTTCTCCCGCAAAGGCCTCAACCATGGGGACTATAAGGCGGGTACGTGGCTGAACATTTTGTCGGCGAGTTTTGCCTTCTGGTTGTTTGCCCCGTTTGGTTTACCACCCAGCCAATGGTCATGGCCCGCATTTTGGATTTTTGTTGGCATCGGCTTTGCGATGCCACTCATCTCCTCCCATTGCGCGTTTGCGGCAACCAAGATTCTTGGGCCTACCATTTCAGCCACGGTATCTGGAGTTTCCCCCTTGTTCTCTGCGGTGTTTGCTGTCGTCGTTCTTGGCGAAGTGATGACCGTGGGTGTTGGGCTCGGTACCGTCGCGATCGTTTGCGGCGTGGTGGTGTTGTCTTGGCAAGGTAAGGCCAAAGTTGATTGGCCGCTTTGGGCGCTTGTCCTGCCAATTGCGGCGGCCCTCATTCGGGCGCTAGCGCAAGGTTTTACCAAGATTGGGTTTGAGGAGATTCCGAGCCCGTACTTTGCTGCGCTGGTGGGCTACACCGTCTCCGCTATATTGGCGAGTTTGTTGTATCTGTCCCGTGGCGAACGTTTCCCGCCGTTAATTCGTCGGCCCGGGCTAAATTGGTTTGTTGCAGGTGGTTTTATCAACGCGTGCGCCATCGCGGTACTGTACGTCGCGCTGCGTAACGGAGAGCTGGTGGTTGTCGGGCCGGGTGTGTCTACGTATCCCGTTTTTACGTTGCTGTTAAGCGCACTCATTTTTCGCCAAGAACCCATTGGTTGGCGGAAAATTATCGGTGTCGCGCTTGTCGTGCCGGGTGTGGCACTTATCGCGGCGCGGTCGATTTGACGACCGCGCCGCGCTGCTCGGAACTTTTCACTGGGCCTTAGGCCGCAACTGCTACACGGGCTACGTCCACCAAGGCCTTTACCTGTTGCGCAATTCTGTCTCGTACCGCGTCATCTTGCAGGTGGCCCTCTCCGTCAAAAACGTTAAACGCAGACGGGATAATCACTTCTGGCTTGTTGAGTAACCGTCCATCCAGGAAGACGAACACCTGGCGCAAGTGATACTGCGCTCTTGCCGTGCCCATGCCACCAGCGGATGCGCCCAGAATGGCGATCGGTTTACCCGCTTGCCGTTGCGCTTGTAGGTCGTCGCGCCCTTCACGGGCGCGTGGATTGAACCAACTATGTCGCGTGGTGTTGGAAACTCAAAGGCGGGATTAAAGCGAGAACCTGTGCACCTCGACTTGTTTGACTATATCAAGCGGTTCCACAATGGCAGTGTCGCCAGTGGCGACAGTCCAATCCAATTCGATACGACGCGGTCACTCTAAACCAAAACATGTCCCGTAAAACGGGGCACAGGCAAAGTTGGGTTGGGGAAATATTCGGGCTTACGTTGTTTTCTGCGGAGTGGACTCGATACTCCTAAACTCTCGATCTCGGCATATTTGGGCGGCTCGGCTCTACGCGTTGCCCCCACTTCGGACCGAAATCGGTACTTGCCGAATGGGCTGAGCTTGGCGATTCTCTGAGGTTGCGTTAACGGGCGACTAGCTGGGGACCAATCATGGAACAAGAGCACCCCGTATTCGACGAGCCTTTCTGGAACGTGCATCAGTTGCTGGCTTGGGTGTACACGGGGGATCAGTCTGTCGTTGTAAGGGTATCCGACGATGCTCCGCCCCACTCAGTTTTTGAAACGGCTGATTGTGCTGAACCGAATAGCGCGCTCCGTGATTGATGAAGCGCGTGGCGCGCACAGCGAGTACGTGTTTACGTATCGCGGCGCTCCCACACGAAGCATCAACAACAGTGCTTGGAAAAGGGCGAGAGCCGCAGTCGGGCTGCTACAGGTGCGAGTGCATGACTTGAAGCACACGTTCGGACGCAGATTGCGCGCTGCTGGCGTGCCCCTGGAGACGCGAAAGGTACTGCTTGGCCACCGTAATGGCGACATCACCACCCCCTATTCAGCGCCTGAGCTTGAGGAACTCATTGAGGCTGCGGAACGCGTCTGTGAAACGCACTCCGGCACTGGTCGTCTTGAGACAAAATCAGCCGGCGAGATAGACATCTAATCGATTGATTTTACTGATAAAGAATGGCGCGCCCGGAAGGATTCGAACCTCCGACCCCCTGGTTCGTAGCCAGGTACTCTATCCAACTGAGCTACGGGCGCGTGGTAGGTGCATGCCGATTTGGTAAGCGCGCAAGTATGCTCGAATGGCCGCTGTTCGTCCAGAGTTCTGCGTAGAATTGTGCGTCAAAAAGATCGAGATTTGGTATCGATGTGCCGAGCTGGCGGGACCTGGTTCGCAGAGTCGGCTCTCGCGGTGAGCCACCGGGTTCCATTCCAGGGTTCTGGACCGGATCAGGAGTCCGAAGTGTGTTTGAGCGTCGGGTGGTCCGGGAGCCATCTGAGCTTCCCGTCGGGCGTGAACAGCACGGTCGCGGGTCCGATGAGTGCGTCTAGCTCGAGAGAGCCAAATTGTCGGCTGTCTCGCGCATCGGCCGGGTTGTCACTTTGCAGGGCAAACGTGTTGTCGCCATGGGAGGCGACGCGCTTTACGAGCCAGGCGTCGCTTCGCTCAGGGTCGTGTACGACTACGATGCGTCCGATATCAGGCTTGGCCGAGCGCGCGCGCGTGTCGACCAGCACGCAGTCGTCAGCCTTCAAGGTGGGATACATGCTGTTACCGCGGACGCGATACCAGCGACGGCGAGCGCAGAGCCAGGCAACAAGCTCTTTGGCTACGCGAAACATGGAGTCGACCAGTCTGGTGCGAAGCTGGAGCGACCTGACGGCCGCTCCAGTTGAATCGCGTGCGGTGATGCGCGCGATTCAAGCGCACCCGCCGTTTAGCCGGCCAGGTACCACTCCACTTCGCGGCTCTTGGATTTCCAGAACATGTTGTGGATTTCTTCGATCGCTTCCATCAGCTCGTCGGCGTGCTGTGCGCTGACTTCAACTTTGCAAGATGAGCACAGCTTGGCCGCTTTCCAGAACGTGTCGTGCAGGTTCGGGAAATCTTCGAGATGGGGCGGCTTGAAGTAGTCCGTCCACAGGATCAGCAGTTCGCGCTTGGTGAGTTCTGCCTGTTCCTCTTTAATCGCGACGTAGCGCGAAAAGGTGTTGTTGTATGCGGCAACAGCGGCTGCGTCACTAGCCTCCGGTGGCGTCATCGCGAGCAGCTTTTGCGTCATGGAACGCACGGCCTCAGCCGAAATACGTGCCGATGCTGGATCGTAGATGCCGCAAGGACCGTCGCAGTGCGCGTCGGCTGTTTCCGCGTTGATGCGTTGCTGGACGCCCGCTAACAATGGACCAATCATGAAGCCTCCTTTAGTAGCTAACTCTTAACAGTCGGCGCGCAAACCACTGCACGCCTGAAGCAAATCAATCGTGAACGCGCCGACACCGGCCCGTTCATGCCTGGTGCACAAACTTACCTCCGGGGTCACGGCGTCGCAATATGGACGAACCACAACTTACCGCGAAGCCCACGGGATGGTTTCCTCTGCAATGATAGCCGAGAACCAGGTTCTATCGAAGCGTCAAAACGCGGGAGAGGTAACCGTCATAGGCTTTGTCCGGAATTTCCCGCACCAAACTCCTGCCTCCCATCCACCGAACGGCAGAAAAACGCCGAGTGTTCGCATGGATCAGAGAAACTTCGTATCACTTCAGATTGCTGCGATGGTCGCCATTACCGTCAACCGCTCTGTCAGTGCACGTTCCGTTGAGCGGAAGAACAGTGGAGTTCGACGGCCCCGCTAAATTTGTGTCCGGCCGTTGTGAAACGCGATCCGTCGGCGCAAAGGAGCGGCCATCACCCCCGGTCTCGTCCGTGCGCAAAGGCCAATGGGCGTGGGGCGCTCAGGAAACTGTCTAATCTTAAAGTTGTCCTGCCGGACGCACTTTGCGCCTTGGCCCGCTAAAGCCTCGTCGATGAACACTTTCAAACACTTTCAAACGGGAACCGTACCCTTGATGCTGATGCGGTGCAGGTCACAGATAGCCGGCCGGCGGCTGGAACTGACGGACAATGCGGGGACGACTCTCGTTGCCGATTCTAGCGCCGGGGTGCATCGATCAGCCAGCGGCGTCGCGAGGGGCTTTGAATCACAGGTAGCGCAGGCACAGACCGTCGGTGTTCTCCGGTTGGAACCCGTCGATGACGCGCAAGAGGAGCGGTGCAGCGTGCTCAGGCGAGAACGGTCGCACTTTTGTCACGTTGCTTTTGAACAGCCGAGACAGCCCACCGCTACTCGCCGCGAAGGCGACGAGTGTCGCAAGGTGGCAAATGCTCCCGCTACAGCAGGGTTCCTGGAGCAGAATGCGCGCAAGGGCCGGGCCGATGTCAGGACCCGCGCCGGTGATAACGACGATGGTCGGCTACGAGAAGGCGATTATCAAATCGCGAGCACTAGAGGATCGCTTCTACAGCTTCGCGCAACGCTTTCGACATCGGCTCCACGTTGCTATCGAATCGCCTAATCACCTTGCCGTTGCGGTCCAGCAAGTATTTGTTGAAATTCCATCTCGGTGCGCCGGCCTTGTTGCTGAGTTCCTTGAAAATGGGGTGAGCGTTTGGACCCAGAACGTGCTGCTGCGTGAGCATGGTGAAGGTTACTCCGAAGTTCACGTAACAAACGCGAGCCGCCGTCTCCTCGTCTTTGGCCGCCTGACGTAAGTCGTTCGATGGCACCCCAAGAACCTCGAGGCCTCGATCCTTGTATGCCTGATATAACGCCTCCAGCCCCGCGAATTGCCGAGTGTAACCGCAGTGGCTCGCAGTGTTGACGACAACCAGGGGCTTGCCGGCAAACGCATCGCATAGGTTGATGCGCTCCGAGGACCGGAGCTTGCGCGCTTCCTGGTCGAAAGAAGGTGCACAATTATTTTCGGCGGCAAGGATATTGCTGCCGATGGCGGTCATTAAGGTGATCAAGACGAGTGCTCTCATGTTGCAACTCCTTGAAGGATTCGGTTGTCGAAGGATTCGGTTATCGATTGTGGGGCCCGAGGGGCACGCTCCCGCCGCAAGTGGCGGTCGTTCGACGGCGTGCCACAGACTTCGTCCAGAACTACCCGACAGCGTGATGCACAAACCTGGGCATGAGCTCATCGCCAGACGAATCTCACGAGCACAACCAGGACGGCCACGAGCTGTACGGCATTGATCAGCACGCTTAAGCCGTGCAAGCGCTTGAAATGCCGGCCCGCCCGCGCGCCGCCAGACAAGCTCGCATCGCGGGTGCGATTGATGACCGGCATGAGTGCCTGCCGAGCGACCCAAAATCCCACACAGACGAGCGCCAGCGCGGCGATGTCAGCTTGGGCGTGCGTTGACCCGAGCGCCAGCGCGCCTGCGGCAACAGCGCTGGTGACACCCATAGCCAGGTAGTAGACCGGAAAAACCTCACGAATAAACTGCCCGGCCGTGCTCGCATCAAGCTTGAAGAAAACAAGGGGCGCATAGACGAAGGCGAAGAACATCATCCCGCCCCAAAGGCCACTAATCGCTACGAGGGCTAGGCTGTCGACCGCAAGATTCCACATTTGTTCACTAGGCTCCGATAGAAGACGTACTGAGCGAGAGGTCCGCTAAAACCAGACCGTCAGGGCCAGCGGGTCCTGCAGTCTGCGCGGCCTGACGGGGTTCACGCCGACCTGACTCGCGGTTACGGGCGCGGGAGACCGTCACCCGACGCGTCGTGGTCCCTTGGTGTCGTGACCTAGTCACTCCCTGCTTCAAGCCGTATCTCAACGCGAGGCGACACCAAGTTGCTGCATAGACGTTGTACCTCACACTATCCCGTCGGCGCTTCGAGCGCCGTCTGACTCGCCACCTCCGATGGCCCAAGGCTATCGTCCGCGGCTCAACATGTCCAAATTCTGTCGATGCTTTTATATTAGACATTAATAGGACATGCCCTCAGTATGCGTTCCTTCTAATCGACAAGTTCAGCAATGTCGAATCAATGGAGCTTTCCAAGACAACCAAACAAGCATCGGGGACCGCGCCCGGGAAGCTGACCGTCTATTACGACGGTGCATGCCCGCTATGCAGCCGCGAGATCGGCTTTTACCAACGGCGTCGCGGCGCAGAGGCTGTCGATTGGGTGGATGTTGCCGACGTTACCGGCGAATACATCGGACCTGACCTACCGCGGTCGAAGGCCTTGGCACGCTTTCACGTCCGCCTACCCGACGGAACGCTCGAATCGGGGGCGCGCGGCTTCGGCGCGCTGTGGGCCGTTATGCCTGGTTTCGGCTGGCTGGGATCGGTCGCCCAGTCCCGTGCCGGGCAGCGAGCAATGGAAGCCGTCTATCGAGGTTTCCTGAAAGTGCGCCCGATGCTGCAGAGGGCTGCTGCGCGGTCGAAGCCACAAGCGGCCCGCGGTTATCCACGCTGGCTGGAGCGCGAGTTGCGTTCTGACCATGCGGGGGAAACCGGTGCAGTAGCAATCTACCACGGCATCCTGAGGGCGAGCCGTTGTTCGGAGGTGCGGCGATTCGCTGCCCGACATCTGCAAGCGGAGAAACGTCACCTCGCCGTCCTGCGAGAATTGCTGCCGGCCGACCAGAGGAGCAGGCTGCTCCCGGTTTGGGCCGCCGCCGGGTTTCTGACCGGCGCATTGCCTTCCCTGTTCGGCAGCCACGCCGTTTATGCCACAGTCGAAGCTGTCGAGATATTCGTCGACAGCCACTACGGCCAGCAAATTTCGAGACTTCGTGACGACAAACGTTGGTTGGGGGTTCGCATGGCCCTCGAGCGGTGCCATCAAGACGAACTTTCCCACCGGGACGAAGCGCGACATCTCGGGGCCGGTTCTCGCGGGTTTGCGTTGGGCGCTTGGCTGCGTGCCGTCGCTATAGGTTCTGCCATCGGCGTCGCCATTGCGCGGCGAATTTGAGTTTGCTCTCTTACGCGATGACCCACGCACACGACGTGAGGCAGACATCGTGCGCTGGCGCCGGCGGGTGCAACTGGTGCATCTAGCGGGGGAAGACTGGGCCACCAGAGCGTGGTGGAGCCCGTACAGGGTGTCCGAGTGGCCGGCCCTGTGAATATCCGTGGTCCAATGCGCGTGCGCAGCCGGAAGTGAGTTGAAGATGGCCCAGCTCGCTCTGCTCGGACGGACGCGGTCTGGAGCGCTGAACATCCAGCCTGCAAATCAAGTGTGTCCATTATTAGTTGTTCGCGTGTCGTCGAATCGGTGGACGACCGATGTATGCGGGAGTTGTTGCTGAAATGCCAGAAGGACCCGAGATTCGCCTCGCTGCCGACCGCATCGCCCGAGTGCTCGAAGGACAGCGCTTGCACGAAGTGCTGATAGCCCCGCATGCGTTGCGACAATTCACACCGCGCCTGGAGGGCGCTACGGTCACGCGGATCGACACGCGCGGCAAAGCGATGCTGACGCGTTTCGACAATGGACTGACCCTCTACTCGCATAACCAGCTGTACGGTCGCTGGTACGTGCGTGCACGCGGTGACCTGCCGTGCACACGGCGAAGTCTCCGGGTTGCGCTCCATACGGCCATGCACAGCGCTTTACTCTACAGCGCCACCGACATCGAGGTGCTCGACGCAGCGGGGCTCGAGTCGCATGCTTTCCTTAGCCGCCTCGGGCCAGACATTCTGGACCCGGAACTGCGCTGGCACGCTGTCGCGTCGCGACTGAACGAGCAACGCTTTCGCGCCCGTTCGCTCGCAAGTCTCTATCTGGACCAAAAGTTCCTCGCAGGCATTGGTAACTACTTGCGAACCGAGATTTTGTATTTCGCGCAGCTCTCCCACAGCCGCAGGCCCATGGATATGAGTCGGGCGGATCGGCACCGCCTTGCACGCCACACGCTAGACGTTGCACGACGCTCATACCGGACTGGCGGCATTACGAACCCCGAAAAGCGAGTGCGTGCGCGTAAGGCGTCCGGCGAGACAAAAAGGGGTGCATACCGCTTTGCAGCATTCGCGCGCGATGGCCGCTCCTGCGACGTCTGTGGTGAAACAATTCTGAGAGAAGAGGCCAACGCGCGCCGCATCTATTTCTGCCCTCGGTGTCAGGCGTCGCCCCGAGAGGACCCCCACGGTCAGGTTTGATCAGGAGCGCGTAACCACCACTAAGGCATTCGAGCGGCAGTCTCAAGCGAATCGAACGCAACTCGGTGTAGCCGATTGCCTGAGGGTTCGGACCCTCGATAGATGCCGCCCAAGCCGAAACAGTTTGTGGAACGGACCGTGAACGTTCAGGCATCGTTGTGCATGCCCATCGGAACGGCATCCACGCATCTGGCGCTCCTGGTCTCGCTTGTGTCGGCGTTTCGCCTGAGTGGGCGTATTGGTGAAAGCCCTTGGACGCGACTACCGGCGACTCTAGACTATATGCTACCCATCGAAATCAGCACTGAGCTACGTTCGTACTTCAGTCGTGCGGTACCGATATCACAGGAGGAGTGCAGCAGATGCGCGCAGTAGGATTGCTGGAACACGGCGGCCCCGATGTATTGCAAATTGTCGAGGTTCCGGAGGTAAACGCAGGTCCTGGACAGGTTCTCATCAGCGTCAAAGCGGCCGCCGTCAATCCCACGGATATACTTGCGCGCAACGGTTCGCGGGCCGACGCGCAGAAAGTTGACCCACCACCGTATGTTCCCGGGATGGACATTGCCGGAGTGGTTGACCAGGTTGGAGAAGGTGTCGCGACCGGCGTTCAAGTAGGTGACGCGGTAATGGCCATGGTTGTCCCGAAGGCAGCGCATGGCGGATATCGCGAACAGATCGCGTTGGACGCGCGCGCCGTTGTGCCTGCCCCGGCCGGGACAACGCACATAGAGGCTTGTACTTTGCCGATGAATGGGCTTACCGCCCGTCAATCCTTGGACTTGCTGGAGCTGACACGCGGCCAGGTTTTGGCCGTGACCGGTGGTGCTGGCGCTTATGGCGGCTACGTAATCGCACTGGCGAAGGCCGAAGAACTCACGGTCATTGCCGACGCCGCTGATAGTGACCGCGTGCTTCTTGAGGAACTTGGCGCCGACGTTGTGGTGTCCAGGGGCCCGGACCTCGCTGCGCGCATTCGTGCACACTTCCCTGATGGTGTCGACGGTTTTGCGGATGGCGCGTTGCTGAACGAACTCGCGTTACCAGCGGTGAAAGACGGCGGTCGGCTCACCTCTGTTAGGGGGTTCGAAGGTAATGGCGAACGCGGCGTCAAAGTCCTGCCGACCTGGGTGCGACGTTACGACGCCGAGTACGAGAAGCTTGATCGCTTGCGAAAGCAGTGCGAAACGGGAGTATTGCGGTTACGGGTTGCGGATGTCGTTACGCCAGAACGTGCTGCGGAGGCTCACCGCCGTTTGGAAGCCGGCGGCACGCGCGGACGGCTCGTCATCGCTTTCTAATCATCTGGGGTACAGGCTGTCGTACTCATACTGCTGCGAGAGCGGATATCGATGATATTGAGTGGCGAAAGCGTTTCGCCTGGAACATCCTTCGCGACACAACACGACGTCAAGAGATAAACACCCATGCATCTGAATGTCTGGTTCCCTACATGCGATGTTGGCACGGATCCCGGGAAGATTCGTGACTGGGCGCAAGCGGCTGAAGACCTCGGTTTTGAATATATCGAAGTTCCCGATCATGTGTTCGGAGCCACCGAACGAGACGGTTGGGTGCCACGGTACGACGCGCATGCTCCTTTTCATGAAACGTTCACCACGATGGCGTTCATTGCCGCGTGCACCCAGCGCATCAAGATTTCTTCCGGAGTGCTGATTCTTCCGCAGCGCCAGACCGGTGTTGTTGCCAAGCAAGCTGCCGAGGTTGATATCTTGAGCGACGGACGTCTGCGCCTCGGTATAGGTGTTGGGTGGAATCACGTGGAATACGAGGCGTTGGGATGCGATTGGAGGACGCGCGGGGTCAAGCAGGCCGAGCAGGTCGAGGTACTGCGCAAGCTGTGGACGGAAGACGTGGTGAGTTATGAGGGGCGCTTCCACGAATTTTCCGAGGTCACGCTTGTGCCTGCTCCCAAGCAGCGGCCGATCCCAATCTGGTTGGGGGGCTTCGCGGAGCCAGTCATCAAGCGAGCTGCACTGTTAGGGGACGGATGGATGCCAATCCTGGATCCGGACGACACCGCCAAACGAGCGCTCGAGACACTCCACGAGCACCTGGCGACGTACGGACGCGAGCGCAGCGACTTTGGGATCGAGGCATGGCTTCGATGCCCCGACAACAATCCTGATACCTGGGCTGCTTCCGCGGACGGCTGGCGTGCGCTCGGTGCGGACTACGCAATGCTTTATCCCATGTGGCGCATGCCGGATTTTGAAGAGCAGTTGGAGACCCTGAGACGATTCAAAGAGGTGGCGAGCGGATAATCGGAATGCACTGTCGCACTCGGATATCACAAACTTCGCAGCAGACCATCCAGGAGCAACTTTATGCCGCGACCGCCCATGCCGACTGACACAGACTCTTTTGCCGAAGAGACGCGCTCGGCGATACGCCATGTTTCGGAAACGCGAAAGTGTAGTCCGCCACCAGGCAGTTACCTGACTTACGCAGGAGACGCCGGGGAGAAACTCTCCGAATTCTTTCAGCATCTGCGCTACCGCAACGCGGTGACCGGGGGGGCGAGCGGCTCTGTTGAAGTGGACCGGCCGTGGGACTCATTCACCGACGGTCAGCTAACTGCGCTGAATCATCCAGGCATCAAGCGATTCGCGGTGTGTGCATCCAACTCGCCCCACAAAGCGCTCGAGGTGTAAGCGCCGTGCAGACTGGAATATTCAAAATTCAGGCGCAGGAGCGGGTATTGTTTGGCGGGCCTGCGGCGGAAGCAGTGGTGACGGAAGCCGAGCACTATGGCGCGCGACGCGTATTTGTCACGTCGACACGTTCGCTCGCAGCGCTGGACGAGGGTCCCTTGCAAGATATCGAGTGTGCGCTCGGGGACCGTTACGCCGGCACATTTTCGGCTATCTCATCACATAGTCCGCGCGAGGATGTCATCGCGGCCGCTGACGCTGCACGCGCGGCGGATGCGGATATGCTGGTCGCAGTGGGAGGCGGCTCCGTCGTCGATGCCACGAAAGTGGTGCAGCTATGCTTATGGCACGACGTCCTCACGCCTGATGCACTAACGCCATTTGCGGCCGGGTTCGAACGTAACAAGCCGGCCATGTTCGATGTCCCATACGACCCGGTCAGGATGATTGCGGTGCCGACGACGTTGTCCGCGGCTGACTTCACTTCGCGTGCGGGTATCACTAACACCGAGGCGCGTACGAAGATGGCGTTCAATCATCGTATGCTCGTACCCCGTTCGGTGGTTCTCGATCCGGTAGTCACGCTCCGGACCCCGGAATGGTTGTTGTATTCCACCGGTATCCGTGCGCTCGACCACTCGGTTGAATCCTATATGTGCCCGCTAGCCAATCCGGCCACGGAGTCACTATCGCTAAGAGGGCTTGCGCTACTTGCCGAGGGCTTGTCGGGCATCAAGGCCGATGCCACGGACCTGAACGCTCGCATGACGGCGCAGTTCGGTATGTGGCACGCCATCTGGCCGAGCACATCCGGTGTCTACCACGGCGCGAGCCACGGCATAGGTTACGCACTAGGCGCCGGATTTGGCGTACCGCACGGGCATACGAGCTGTGTCATGTTGCCGGCAGTGATGCAGTGGAACGCCGAGACGTTGTCGGAGCGTTATCACGCGCTCGCGACGGCCATAGGCAGCCCTGCAGTGTCTGCCTGGCAAAGCGTCCGCGCATTGATTCGAGATCTGGGGATGCCTTGTACGTTGCGTGATGTTGGCATCAAGCGTAAGGATCTGGAAACGCTCGCATCCAGGGCGCTCGACTATCAACCGGTCGTGTTAAACCCTCGCAAAATAGAAACACCTGCCGACGTCATGGAAATTCTCGAGATCGCCTACTGAGCGCAGACTGCCCGCGTTCGGCCGGACATTAGTCGATTGCAGCAACCGATAGACGACCTGTTTTCCAAGCGCATCAGATGCACGTCACCTCTGAACGGGTCTGAACGGCAACGGTGACCGCCATCGCTGCGCGCAAGAGAGTGACCGAGCGCTGCTTGGGTCAACGCATGTAACTTGCGTGCCTCGCCCCGGACATCATGACGGATGACGCCCATCGTTCGGGGCAGCGCGCTGGATGTCCTCTCGCTCGACCGCCGAAGTTCATCCCTTAACTCGAGCCCGAACCAGCAACAATCACATTTGAGAACTGTCTCGCATACGGAGGTGATGCTGCGGGTGCCGATTCGGCAGTTGGCCCCTGCATCGGGGCGACGATGTCGCTATTTGATGAAGAGACAAGGCCTGTGAGAAAGAGAAGGCCTATGTAGAAGAGAAGACCTATATGGTCACTCGGATGAGACGGTCCCTGGCTACCAGACTGTT
>MDTA01016434.1_pt1 | contig 16733 bp, 14 predicted proteins | sample 811151 | NCBI WGS metagenome assembly MDTA01 (sample SAMN05326648, study PRJNA326480) | marine metagenome | isolation source: seawater | place: Indian Ocean: South | collected 2010 | reverse complement strand
TAGTTTTGTTCATCTACTGTTAAAGACAGGATATTGACACACTGTCATATCTCCACCCCTTTATACTAAAGGCCGATTCTACCCCCTTCGGCCTTTTTTTTTGTTTAAACAGATCGCTTCCATCCGTTAGGTCTCCAAGATGGTGAAATAACATCCGGGGAACTTATTCCACCCAATAATCTAGCAGGTCCAATCTTAACGTTAACAAACTTGTGGTGAATTGTGTCAAGAGCATTGTCAAGCTTTTGCGCTTTAGCATCTAATGTGTTACCAAAAATTTCATGTTGTAGATTTAATATTTTAGGGTTACTAGCGGTTACTTGGACTTGATTAATACCCGTACTATGATCAATTGCAGAAATTACAAGTTCAGCTAGTTTGTAGATGGTGGAGCCGTTATTAGTATAATAGGCTAATTGAAATTTTTTAATATACCATCCATTCCAAGTTTTAAATCCTATAACATATTTATTACTTTCGAAATTATTAATCCTCATCCGTCTAGCAACTTTTTCACACATATGACGAAAATTTTTTTTTATTAAATAGATGTCTTTTAAACCAGGTATTGTAACTTTTCCATGACCAAAAGATTTAGGTGGTTTGTTCTCTTTTTTTAATGAATCGTAATCAAGACCCTGTGCCATTAACCAAATTTTTCTTCCGACATTACCATATCTATCACCTAATATACTTATTGGAATTTTTTTCATGTCACCGCATTTATACACATTATGTGTATTTAAAAACTTTTGAATACCTTTAGAAACTCCACATAACTCAGTAACTAAATAGCTTTCTAAAACTTCTTTAGCTTTTTTAGCATTTAATACAGTGATGCCATCCGGTTTTTTTAGCTTAGCAGCAAATTTAGCCATTGATTTATTTTCAGATATCCCAATTGAACATGGTAAACATACGTCACGATAAATTCTATCTTTTATAAGACATGCTACGTCTAATGGTGAATTATAAATTTTTTTACAGTTTGTTAGGTCAACAAATGCTTCGTCAACAGAAAATATTTCTACATCTGGAGAGATATTTTGTAATATTTCCATAATGTGCGTAGAAGTTTCAGCATATTTTTTTGGATTAGAGGGTTTTCGAATAATTTTAGGACAAAGTAGCTTAGCATCAGAAAATCGCATACCTGTCTTAATACCAAATGCTCTTGCCTCATATGAACAAGTTATTATACAAGATCCATGTTCTCCATTTGTTACCGCAACAGGTTTTCCTTGTAATTCAAAATTATCTCTTTGCTCAATGGATGCAAAAAATGCGTTCATATCAACATGTAAAATTATTTTTTTCCAGTTCATACAAAAATATCTAACTAATAAACTCTGATTTGTCCAACGACCACGCCTTGTATTGATATTCGAGAAATATGATAAGTTTTTGGAGCAAGGTTCTTATTTGCAGGCAATAATTTTATAGTTTCCAAATTGATTTGTTTAATATATTTTAAAGTTACATCTTGATTATCAATAAGAATAACCATGATTTTTGATGCTAATGGTTTGTTTTGTTTTTCCACAATTACCCAATCACCATCATTAATTCCTGCATCTATCATTGAATTTCCCTGAACTTTTAGGGCAAAACATCTTTCATTAGAAAATATATGGTCTAACTCAATAATATCTTTGTCAGATACAGCATCAATTGGACTTCCAGCAACAATCTTTCCAAAACTTTTAATTTTTAAACCGCTCAAAGCTTTCTTTTGATTAATTATGCTACCCCTGTGTCTGTAAGGGAGTTTTTTAATCTTCCTTTCCTTGACTAAAGCTTCAACATAGCGATGCACAACACCTTTTGATTTAATGCCTATTCCTTCGGCAATTTGACGTAGCAAAGGTGGCTCACCAAATTTTTTGTAGTATTTAGTAATAAAATCATAAGTTTGTTGTTGTTTTCTTGTAAGCATAAAGTTCTCTTAAAGTTCTCATTATAGACTTTTTGCTTCAAAACCACAATCATATAAATCTCAATGTTTGATAGCCTAGACTGGAAGAATTATTCCCATTCTATAGTACCAGGAGGTTTGCTAGTGACATCATAAACAACTCTTGCGACTTTGGGCACCTCATTGACTATTCTAGTTGATATCACATTGAGGACCTTGTATGGTATTTCTGAAATACTTGCAGTCATAAAATCAATAGTTTTCACTGCTCGAATAGCAATAACATAATTATACTTTCTCTGGTCTCCCATCACCCCTACAGATTTAATCGGAAGAAATACTGCCAAAGCCTGGCTAATTTTATTATATAACCCAGCCTTCTTAATTTCATCGATAAAAATATGATCAACTTCTCTCAAGATAGAAATTTTCTCTTTAGTAACCTCGCCAATAATTCTTACTGCTAATCCTGGACCCGGAAAAGGATGCCTGCCAATAAGGTAGTCTGGTATTAAGAGCTCTTTTCCAACTTTTCTAACCTCATCCTTAAATAAGTTTCTTATAGGCTCAATAAGAGAGAAATTATACTTTTTTGGTAACCCTCCAACATTATGGTGTGACTTAATTACATCAGATTTTGACTTTGCAGATGATGATTCTATAACATCAGGGTAAATTGTGCCTTGAGCCAAAAAATTAATTTTTTTGAGTTTTTTTGACTCTTTCTCAAAAACTCTTATAAATGTCTCACCAATAATTTTTCTCTTTGTCTCAGGATCAGTAATACCTTTTAGATTTCTTAGAAATTGGTCTTCAGCATTGATTATGTCTAAGTTAACTTTTAGTGATTTTTTAATGATTGTTTCAACATCACGTACTTCATTTTTCCTAAGTAATCCTGTGTTGATAAACATACAATGGAGTTTTTTTCCAATTGCCCGTTTGATAAGTGCTGCGACTACTGATGAGTCAACTCCCCCCGATAATGCTAAAAGGACTCTCTCATTCCCTACTTTGTTTTTAATATCTGATACAATGTTGTGAATTTTGTTTTTAGTTGTCCAACTTTTTCGACAACCACATATCTTTATGCAAAAATTCTTTAAAATCTTTTTTCCATGATTCGTGTGAGTTACTTCCGGATGAAACTGTAGCCCAAAAATATTCCGTTTTTCAGATGAAAATGCTGAGATATCACTATTAGTGGAATTTCCTATTACTTGAAAATCACTTGGAAGCTTAATTACCTTATCGGAATGACTCATCCATACATTAAATTTTTTTGGAATATCCTTACCTGTAAATAGTTTGGAGTTTTTTACTCTAGTAAAACTAGATGGACCAAATTCTTTTTTTGTTGACTGGGAAATCTTTCCACCATAATAGTCTGCGAGTAATTGCATGCCATAACAAATGCCTAAAATAGGGGCGCTATATTCTAATATGTATTTTGGAACTGATAGTCTAGTAGATTTATTAACTGATTCAGGTCCACCTGAGAGAATAATTCCTCTAGGTTCAATTTCTTTTAATGATGAGAGACTAATATTGTTTGGCATAATTATACTATAGACACCAATCTCACGAATTCTTCTCGCAATAAGCTGAGTATACTGTGAACCAAAATCAATTATTAATATAGTCTCACTAGTTTGATTCAAGTTACTACCTTGGTTGATAATTTGGAGGTTCTTTCACAATATCTACATCATGAATATGACTCTCTTGTTTAGCAGAAGTGCTAATTTTTATAAAAGTAGTGCTCGTTTTCATCTTGTTGATATTTTTACATCCCACATAGCCCATACTAGATTTTAACCCCCCTAATAATTGATGTAGTATTGTTTTCATTGTTCCCTTATATGGAACTCTTCCTTCTATTCCCTCGGGTACCAATTTTGATGCTATCTTCTCACCTTCTTGATTATATCTATCTTTAGATCCTTTTTGCATTGCACCAATAGAGCCCATCCCTCTGTAGGATTTATATGTTCTTCCCTCAAACATCTCTACATCACCAGGTGCCTCATCAGTACCTGCTAATAATCCTCCCAACATAACACAGTCTGCGCCTGCAGCAATAGCCTTAGCGATGTCTCCAGAATATCTTATGCCACCATCTGCTATAAGAGGTATTTTGCTCTTTTTAGCAACTTTGGCCACATTAATAATAGCTGTTAGTTGAGGTACACCAACGCCTGCAACGACACGAGTAGTACATATTGAGCCAGGTCCTATACCTACCTTCAAGGCACTTGCGCCAGCTGTAATTAGATCCTCTGCAGCCTGTTGAGTAGCTATGTTGCCAGCAATAATCTGTTGCTCGGGATATTTCTTTCTCAAATGCTTGAGAGCATCAATAACTAATTTCGAGTGCCCATGTGCGGTATCTATGACTAAAACATCAACGCCCTGTGAGATTAATTCTTCAGCACGATCTAATGATTCTTTATTGGTTCCTATCGCACCACCAACAATCAATCTACCTTTTGAATCTTTAGAAGCGCTAGGGAAGGTTGTTGACTTTTGAATGTCTTTAAAAGTAATCATTCCTCTCAACTCAAATTTTGAATTAGTGATTAATAGTTTTTCAATTCTATTTTCTTTTAGTGCAGAAATTACTTCGCTTTTTGTATATTTCTCATTAACAGTTATTAACTTATTTTTAACTGTCATTATCGAAGAAATCTTAAGATCAAGATCCTCGACGAACCTCAAATCGCGATTAGTAACTATGCCAACAAGTTTGCCCTTATCAACAACTGGCACCCCAGAAATACCATATTTTTTAGTTATTTTATAAATCTCGCCTACTGTCATATTTGGATGCGCAGTGATGGGATCATTAATTACTCCGCTCTCAAATTTCTTTACCCTTCTAATTTGTCTTGACTGCTCATCGATAGACATGTTTTTATGAATCACACCCATGCCGCCTTCACTAGCCAATGAAATTGCCATCTCAGCCTCGGTCACTGTATCCATTGCCGCAGAAAGTATTGGTGTTTTGAGTTTAATTTTTGACGTGAGATTTGTGGTAAGACTTACTTCCGAGGGGAGTATTTCCGAATACTGAGGCACAAGAAGTACATCGTCAAAGGCAATTCCTTGCTCAAGAGGATTTAGATAGCTCGACTCTTTTAAATTTTTGATGTCTACCATTCTATATTGTACACATTAAACCAATTATGTTAAACATAATATATAGGTTTTATCATGAAAATTTATAGTATAAGAGAGGTAAATACAAAAATTAGGGATGCTGTAGAACAGCTGTTTGATGATGATGTTTTAATAAAGGGTGAATTACAGCCATCTAAAAAATATCCAAATGGTAGCCAATATTGTCAATTACTGGAAAAAGTTGATAGCAAGCAGTATCAAATAGCATGTGTAATACTTGGTTGGGAAAATTTTTCTGGTATCGAATTACAAGAATATAGTGGTCAAGAAGTGATAGTGACAGGAAAAGTTGATTTTCATGATCGCACAGGAAAATTACAAGTAAAAATCATTAATATAGAGATTTTTGGAGAGGGAGCTCTAAGACAAAAGATTCTGCAACTAAAAAACAAATTAGCTAAAGAAGGCATATTTGATAACGCAAGGAATATTCCGGTTTATCCCGAAAACATAGGAGTGATTACCTCAGAACAAGGAGCAGTTATACATGATGTTCAATCGGCCATCAACAGAAGGTTCCCTATCTCAAATATTTTACTTTATCCATCTGTTGTTCAAGGTGATTCTGCATCGAAAAACTTAGTTAAACAAATACAAAAAGCTAATGAAGATAAAATTTCTAACGTTATATTAATAGTTAGAGGAGGTGGAAGTTTTTTTGATCTAATGCCATTTAATGATGAATCTCTTGCTAGGGCAATTTTTGATTCTCAAATACCTATTGTAACTGGGATAGGTCATGAACCAGACATTACTCTTGCAGACTATGCATCTGATAAATCAACACCAACGCCAACTGCTGCGGCTGAATATGTTACTCCAAATATTGATGACATAACGAATTATATAAATATTCTTATCTCTAGCTTTTTTGATAAATCTATTGGCAGGATAAAAGAGTACAAGAATATAACCGATAAAAGATTATTATCAATAAAACAATTCAACCCTAAGCAGATCATTAGAAATAATAATGAAGAGAGGAAACGTTTGGAGAAAATGATGAGAATTACACTCAAATCTAAAATTGATGAAATATACGCAGTGTTAAAAGTATCTAAAACACGTCTCAGTTCTAATTTTAGAAACCTAAATCAATCTGTCGAATTATTTAAAAAGTCCCTATCAGACTCAAGAAAAAACATTATGAAAAAAAGAGAATCTCTAATTTCAAAGAAAACAGCATATATTGAGAATATGATAAAGATGATCTCATCATATAATCCATCACTTAATTTAAAGCGTGGTTTTAGCATAATTAGGTCTAGAGACACCAAAATCGTTAAATCCGTCAAAAGCTTCAAGAGCAAAAGTGTTGATTCGATAGAGTTGTCAGATGGCACGATTAAAGTTAAGAATGTTGAAATTGAATAAAAAAATTCTTGATATCCATCGTACATAGATGCAGAATAATTATTTACCATATTATAATTATGAAAAAAGACCTATCGAAATTCCTTAACTTTAAGCCGTATAAGCCATCAAAAGGTGAGGAATACATGAGTCCAAAACAAATTGAGCACTTCAAAGGCATTCTTCTAGATTGGAAAAACTTACTCATGAAAGAAGCTGAAAAAACTGTGGCACATATGAAAAAAGACTCAACTAAGCTATCAGACCCTAATGATGCTGCTACACAAGAGGAAGAATTTAGGCTTGAGCTCAGAACAAGGGATCGTGAAAGAAAACTAATTATAAAAATTGATCAAGCGCTTCAAAGAGTTGATGATGGTCATTATGGATTTTGTGAGGATACTGGAGAACCTATTGGAATTAAGAGGCTTGAAGCTAGACCAATAGCTACTTTATGCATCGAAGCACAGGAAAGACATGAAAAACTGGAAAAATCTCAAATAGATTAATTAATAATGTCAATTATTGAATCTAATCTTGATGAAAAAAGGTCTTTTCCTCCTAACGAGAATTTAAAAAAAAATGCTAATCTCACTGAAGAGAATTTTTTAGATCTCATTAGACAATTTGAAAATGATAGAAAAAAAACATGGGCAGATTTAGCAAATTCACATATTCTGTGGGACAAGAATTTTAGTAGTGTAATATCTGGTGATGCTCCCTTTTATAAGTGGTTTCATGATGGAAAGTTAAATGTTTCGAAAAATTGTGTAGATCGTCATATTGACAACAATAAATCTGCAATAATTCATATCTCAGAAAATAATAAGAAAAGAATTTTATCATATTCAGACCTTTACATTTACATTAATAAATTTTCATTTGCTTTAAAGGAACTAGGTTTATGTTCTGGTGATAGAGTGGTTATTTATATGCCTACTATACCTGAGTCCATAGTTGCAATGCTATCATGCGCTAGGTTGGGTTTGATCCATTCAGTTGTATTTGCAGGTTTTTCTTCAAATGCCCTCAGAGAACGTATTATAGACTCTAAAGCAAAAGCAGTTATAACTGTTGACGCTTTTCAAAGATCAGGGAAAATAATTGATACAAAAAAAATTGTTGATGATGCGATAGATATACATTGTAAATCTGTGGATAAAGTTATTATTTATGAAAATCATGCTCCCTATACCAAAAAAAATGTAAAAGATGTAATATGGAATGAGATATTGCCGAAAGATGATAAATATATTGAGCCAGTATCAAAAAATTCAGACGAATTATTATTTATATTATACACATCAGGGTCAACGGGCAAGCCAAAAGGAATAATGCACTCATCAGGCGGCTATCTTCTGAATTGTATACTTACAAATAAATGGGTTTTTGATCTCAAAGACCAGGATGTTTTTTGGTGCACTGCAGATATAGGGTGGATAACTGGTCATAGTTATGTAGTCTATGGTCCTTTGGCATGTGGAGCGACAATTTTGATATATGATGGTGCGCCACTATATCCTCACTCTAGTCGATTTTGGGAGATTATAGAAGATAATAAAGTATCAATTTTCTACACTGCTCCAACAGCCATAAGAACCCTGATGAAAGTCGGCGAAGATGATCCTAATAATTATAATCTCAAATCTCTTAGAATTCTTGGTACTGTTGGCGAGCCAATAAATCCTAAAGCATGGATGTGGTATTATGAAAAAGTTGGTAACAATTCATGTCCTGTAGTTGATACATGGTGGCAAACAGAAACCGGAGCAAACATGATAGCTCCAATACCAAGTATCAACTCACTTATTCCTGGCACATGTACAAAAGCTCTTCCTGGTATCGATGCCGCTATTGTAGATGTAAAAGGCAATGAATTAACAGAGCCAAACCAAGGTGGTGATCTAGTGATTAAACAACCTTGGCCATCCATGCTGGCTGGTATATGGGGAGATGAAAGTAGATATGTTGATACATATTGGTCAAAACACTCATCTAAATATTATGTGACAGGAGATACTGCGAGATACGACGAAGATGGAAATATATGGATCATGGGAAGGTCTGATGACGTTGTGAATGTCTCAGGCCACAGGTTAGGCACCATGGAAATAGAATCTGCTTTAGTTTCCCATCATTTTGTTGCTGAAGCTGCGGTAGTAAGTTATGAGCATGAAATTAAAGGAGAAGCCATACATGCATTTATTTCACTGAAACAAAATTCAGAAAATAAGAATTTATTAGCAGATGATTTAAGAAAATGGGTATCTTCAAAAATAGGGTCTATTGCAAAACCTGAGAGGATATCTTTTTCTAACTCTTTACCAAAAACAAGATCTGGCAAAATTATGAGACGATTGTTGAGAAATCTCGCAAGAGGAGAAGACATTACCGGTGATACATCAACACTTGAGAATGATTCAATTATAGAGCAGTTGAAAGAAATAGTTTAATAGCTAAATTTTTATTCTGCATCCTTCATTGTTAGCTTTACTCGCCCTTGTTTGTCCACTTCAAGTACTTTTACTCTAACAATATCCCCTTCTGATAAGACATCACTTACGGCGTTGACACGATGCTGGCTTATTTGAGATATATGTACCAATCCATCTTGGTTAGGTGTAATACTGACAAAAGCACCAAAATCCATTATCTTCACAACTTTACCCTCGTATGTCTTATTAACTTGTGGTCCTTGAGTGATTTCCTCTATCATCTCTTTTGCTGCATTACCAACTTTTTCATCAGTTGCTGCTATTTTAATTACACCATCATCATTAATATCTATAACTGCACCAGTTTGCTCCACAATTGATTTGATTGTTGCGCCACCTTTACCAATAACAGCAGCTATCTTTGATTGATCCACTTTCATGGTTGTGTATCTTGGCGCATACTGAGATGTTTCTTCTCTTGGTTTGCTTATCACTTTATTCATTTCATCTAAAATATGCAGTCTTGCTTGTTTAGCTTGATCCAATGCTTGTGACATAATTTCAGATGTAATACCGTCTACCTTGATATCCATTTGTAATGCATTAATACCTGTCGCTGTTCCTGCTACTTTGAAATCCATATCACCAAGATGATCCTCATCCCCAAGTATGTCAGTAAGTACAACAAATTTATCTGCCTCTTTAACCAAACCCATAGCTATGCCTGCTACTGGTGCTGACAGAGGAACCCCTGCATCCATCATTGATAAGCTGGATCCACAAACAGATGCCATAGAGCTAGAACCATTAGATTCCATAATTTCAGAGACAACTCTTACCGTATATGGAAAATCCTCTACTTTTGGAACAACTGCTTGCACACCTCTTTTTGCAAGTTTGCCATGGCCAATCTCTCTTCTTTTTGGTGAACCCGAAAATCCAATTTCACCTACTGAGTATGGAGGGAAATTATAATGAAAAATGAAAGTATCATCTATCTTGCCATTGAGCGAATCGATCATTTGCGCATCTTTTTCAGTTCCAAGGGTCGTAACAACTAAGGCTTGAGTTTCTCCTCTAGTAAATAGTGCTGAACCATGTGTCCGTGGAAGAATGCCGACACGAACATCTATTGGTCGTACAGTCGTAGTATCTCTTCCATCAATTCTCTTTTCTCCATCTAAGATTCGTTTTCTGACTATTTCTTTTTGAGCTTTCTCGTAAAAAGTACTAACTAATTCTCTTTTATCATCATCATCTCCAGCTTCTATCTCAAGGATTTCATCACGTAGAGAACCCAAGTTTTCATTTCTATCTTGTTTTTTAGTAATTTGATAAGCTGATGATATCTTATCTTTATATTTATTAAAGAAAGTTTGATACGAGTCATTATCAAAAGACACAGGATCCCACTTAATCGTCTGTATATTTAATTCAGAGTTTAATTCATCGATAGCATTTATAATCGGTTGCATTGCAGTGTGACCAAAATTTACTGCACCAAGCATGACTTCTTCTGATAAGCCATTTGCTTCAGATTCAACCATCATAACCGCATTTTGAGTACCAGCTACAGTGAGATTTAAAAGTGAATTTTGTAATTCCTCATTTGTTGGATTAAGAATATAATCATTGCCATTAAAACCTACTTTTACAGCGCCAAGTGTACCATTAAATGGTAAGCCTGATAATTTTACAGCAGCAGATGCTGCAATCAAGGCTGGTACTTCTGGGTCAATCGAAGGATTGTGAGACAACAATGTTAGTGTAAGTTGAACTTCTCTCGTAAACAACGAGTCAAACAAGGGTCTTAATGGACGATCAATCAGCCTGCTAATTAGCGTCTCGCTCTCAGTTGGTCTACCTTCTCTCTTAAAAAAACCACCTGGTATTTTTCCAGCAGCATATGTTTTCTCAATATAATTCACTGTGAGTGGGAAAAAATCTCGGTCGCTATCTTTTTTATCAGCAACCAATGTTGCTAATACTACGGTACCCTCAATGTCAACTAAAATAGAGCTATCTGATTGTTTTGCAATGAGACCGGTTTCAATATTTACTGATTGATTACCAAGATTAAATTTTTTTGTATGTGTTTTGATGCCTACTTCCTTAAACCGAGTTCCTTAACTAGGTTTTCATAATCTTTTATATTCTTATTCTTCAAATATTTCATTAATGACTTTCTCTTCATCACCATTTTCAATAAACCTCGTTTTGAGTGTACGTCTTTCGTATTTCTAGAAAAATGGTCAGTTAAATTATTAATATTAGCTGTCAGTAGAGCGATTTGTACTTCGCTAGAGCCACAATCACTATCAGATCTACGGTATTTTTTTACAATTTCTTCTTTAACTTTACTATCCAAAGCCATAAACTTCTCCATTGACGTGTATTCTATCATCAGAATTAACATATACAAACTATTATTAAGCAATCTTCAATAATCTTTTTGGGGATACGATATTATTTCTGATATAACCAACGCCAATGATCTTGGCGCTAGAATTTCTGATGATTATCTCTTCAGAATCTAGTGTTGAATCGAAGCGAATTTGCGATCCTTGACGTAACAACGCCTCATCATTGTCTGAAATCTCGATCCCCGGTATGTTGCTAACCATTTCAGATAAATCATAGAAACCTTTATCAAAATTGGTTTCCGAGTCTATAGATCTTAATTGTATCATGTCATCCTCTTTGAAATGACCTACTCCAATCCTCCGTAAATCATCAGTTAATGTGAAAATATTCAATAAATTTCCAATATCCTCTACTAGAGTTCTGATATAAGTGCCTTTTGAGCATGTGACTTCAATGACTAATTCACTCTTACTTACATCAATAAAAAGTATATTATAAATATACGTCTTTCTTGCAGGCCTATCAACCTCAACGCCTTCTCTAGCATACTGATATAATTTTTTTCCATGTATTTTAACGGAACTAAACATTGGTGGTTTTTGAATATAAATTCCAAGAAATTTTTCTAACACTTTTTTGTAATCTTCAACAGTTAAAGAGGGTATTTCTCTCTTGTCAAAAACCAATTTTCCTTCATTGTCGCCAGTATTACTTTTGACGCCTAATTTAATTTTTACTCTATAATTTTTTTTCGAGTCTTCCATAAATCTTGATAGTTTAGTTGCCTCACCGAGGACAACGGGTAGCATGCCAGTAGCTAAAGGATCAAGAATTCCTATAATTCCAGCTTTCTTAGTATTTAATTTTTTTTTAATTTGACTCAAGACGTTATTAGATGATATGCCTTTCGGTTTATCTACAAGGAGTAAACAACTCTTAGTCATGCTCAGATAATCTGCCTAAAATTGATTCAATTTTGTGTGAAGAGGAAAATGATTTATCATAAGTAAATTTTAATGAGGGAAGTCTTTTTAAATATGTTCTCTTAGCAAGTATATTTCTGATATACGAACTTGCCTTGTTTAACTCTTCCTCTATTTTATTTATATCTTTGTCTAAAGAAGTAAAAAAAATTTCTGAATATCTGAGATCTTTTGATACTTTAACTCCTGATATAGTTACTAGAGAAGATAAAACTGGGTTATCTAAGTCTTTGATTAATACATTAGCTATTTCTCTATGAAGTAAGTCTTGAATTTTATCAACTCTCGTAGACATTACAGTTACACATTCCGTCTAATCTCAATGCGTTTAAAAACCTCTATTTGGTCACCTGCTCGAACGTCATTATAATCTTTAACTCCAATACCACACTCAGTCCCACTTTTGACTTCCTTTACATCTTCTTTAAAACGTCTCAAAGATTCTAATTCCCCTTCATAAATAACAACACTATCTCTCAAGACTCTTATTGGCTGATCTTTTTGTATTACACCCTCGCTAACTATCGAACCAGCAATAGCGCCAATTTTCGAAGATCTGAATACGTCCTTCACTTCAGCAATCCCTATAATCTCCTCTTTTATGTCAGGGTCCAGTAGACCAGATAATTGCTGTTTAATATTATCGATGAGATCATAAATTACACTAAAATAATGTAAATCTTGACCATTTAATTCTATAAGTTTTTTCGCTTTTACATCAGCTCTAACATTAAACCCGATAATCTTGGAATTTGAACTCATTGCGAGATTGGCATCAGACTCTGTTATTGCACCAACTCCACTATAAATAATGTCCAATCCAACATCTTCATTTTTAATTGCTTTAAGTGACGAAACAATTGCCTCTGAACTGCCTTGAACATCTGATTTAATAATAAGATTGATAATTTTTTTTGATCCACTGGTGTCAGAATTAAAATTATCTATAGAAAATGTTTTTTGTTTTGATTGCATTTCAATTTCTTTTTGTTTTGATTCTCTTAAAGAAGCTATCTCTTTGACTTTTCTCTCGTCACTGGTTGAGATCAATTTATCTGCGACATTCGGTGTGCCGGACAGTCCAGTTATTACAACAGGGACGCTTGGTCCAGCTGAATTAATTTCGTTATTAAATTCATTAAACATAGCACGTACTCTTCCAAATTCTTTACCCACAAGCACATAATCCTTTTTGTTAAGAATTCCAGATTCAATTAATACTGTTGCTACTGGGCCTTTTCCCTTATCCAGCGAAGACTCTACGACGGTGCCAGTTGCTGCTCCTTTTGCTGAAGCTTTTAACTCTAGAATTTCAGACTGTAATGAAATTGCCTCTAGTAGTTGATCAATCCCTTCTCCTGTCACGGCAGAAACTTTAATACATATTGTATCTCCACCCCACTCCTCTGTTAACACGTTTTTTTTACTTAATTCTGTTAAGATTTTTTCGACATCAGCATTCTCTTTATCTATTTTATTGATTGCCACAATTATTGGTACTTTTGCTGATAACGCATGTTCAATTGCCTCTTCGGTTTGAGGCATAACTCCATCATCTGCTGCGACAATAAGCACAACTATATCTGTAATTTGAGCACCACGTGCTCTCATTGATGAAAATGCAGCATGTCCAGGTGTATCGAGGAAGGTGATTTTGCCATTTTTAGTATCAACTTGATACGCCCCAATATGTTGAGTAATACCGCCAGCCTCAGTATTGGCTACTTTAGTTTTTCGAATGTAGTCTAACAGTGATGTTTTTCCATGATCTACATGTCCCATGATAGTTACAATAGGTGCTCTCTGTGTTTCATCACCAGAATTTACTACCTTTGGTTCTAATACTTGATCATCAATCTCCGATGTTTTAATTTTAGCCTCATGTCCAAGTTCTTCGATGATTAGGACAGCTGTGTCTTGATCTAGTGTTTGATTTATAGTTGCCATAACACCCATATTCATTAGAGACTTCATTAGCTCAGACGATTTTACTGAAAGCTTCTGCGCAAGTTCACCAACAGTTATAGATTCACTGATTTCTACAGTTTTTTTGACTGGTTCTGTAGGCTTCTCAAATTGATGTTGCGACAACAAAGTAGGATCTGTCTCTAATTTATTTAATGTTTTTTTTGTTTTCGATTTTAGATGGAGCTCCTTATTCTCAAATTGTTCGATTTTCTCATCTTTACTAAATTTATTTCTCCTTTTCTGACTAGGTATTTCAGGTACTTTAGATGGTGAAGTAATATTATTTTTCTTGATAGTTTTTTGTGATGTTTCAGTTTTGACTTTAGTTTTTTCAGATCTGATCGAGGTCTGATTAACTTTTTTTTCAGGCGATGCTTGAGTATTGATAATTTTCTTTCTTCTCACCTGTATAGTAACAGTTTTTGACCCCGGCGAGATCTTAGAATTCTTATTATTTTGTCCTCTATCTTTTAACGATAAGCTTTTTTTAGTATCATTGTCAGCCATGTTACTCCGTATTACTCTTTATTAAACCATTTCTGTCTCGCTTCCATTATTATTTCACCAGCTTGCTCTTCACTCAATTCTATCATGTCTAGTAATTCATCAACAGATAAATCAGCCAAATCATCCTTACTGTTAACTTCGTGACTGTTTAATTTAATGATATGCTCTTCGCTTAAAGCGGGTATCTCAGATAATAAGTTTCCTTTGTCGATCTTGCTTTTTTTCTCATCAAGATTATCTTTTGCACGTTTCCTCAGCTCCTCTATTATTTCAGAATCAAATGCCTCTATGTCGCTGAACTCCTCAAGTGAGCAATAGGCTATCTCACTAATAGTACTAAAGCCCTCTGATGCAAGTATGTTTGCGACATCCTCATCAACATTTAATTCCCTCATAAACATATCGCTTAGTTTAGAGTTTTCTTCAGATATTTTATTCTCTGCCTCTTCTTTACTCATAACGTTTAATGTCCATCCTGTTAAGTCACTTGCTAATCTTACATTTTGCCCTCCTCTTCCAATTGCTTGAGAAAGTTGCTCTTCAGAAACCGCAATATCCATGGAATTATTTTCTTCATCAACAACAATGGACAATACCTCTGCAGGAGACATTGCATTAATTACAAACTTTGCTGGATCTTCGTCCCACATTATGATGTCAATCCTCTCACCACCTAATTCATTGGAGACCGACTGAACTCTCGATCCACGCATACCTACACATGCTCCAATAGCATCAAGTTTAGGGTCATTGGATTTAACTGAAATTTTTGCTCTTAAACCTGGATCACGAGCAGCCCCAAGTATTTCGATCAGTCCCTGTCCTACTTCTGGAACTTCAAGCTTAAATAACTCTACTAGAAATTCAGGTGCTTTTCGTGTTATGTATAGCTGTGGCCCCCTCATCTCTGATTGAACATGACTCAAGTAACCTCTGAGTCTATCACCAGGCCTTATGACTTCTTTTGGTATAAGGTTATCTTTTAATATAATTGCTTCATCAATTGTTCCCTTGTCAGGCATTCCTAAATCAATGAATACATTTCCTTTCTCTACTCTTTTAACTATACCAAATATTAACTGGCCAACTTTGGGTAAATATAGGTCTACTATCCTGCTTCTCTCAGCATCTCTTACTTTTTGCACTATTACATTTTTTGCTGTTTGGGCCAATATTCTTCCAAATTCTACGGATGGAATCTCTTCCTCATGATAATCATCGATCTTCAAATTATTAGTAGTAGCAAATTCGTGATCTGGTAAAATTTGCTGATCATCCATATCTAATTCAACTTCGTCTACTACCTTCCACCGCCTGAATGTTTTGTAGCTTCCAGTTGATAAATCTATCTCAACTCTTGCATCTATATCTTTTTTTTCTTCTAGACGATATTTTTTCTTCACAGCTCCAGCTATGGCTTGCTCAATAGCATCTACAATAACTTCTCTACTAACATTCTTCTCATTAGATACTGTTTCAACAACTAGTAATATCTCTTTATTCATTTTTTAAACCTTTATCTCTCTATTTAAATTTGCTTTTTGGATTATGTCATAGGGTATAGCTACCTCACCCTTATTTGTCTTGAATATAACATTTGACGCAGACACATCAGCAATAATACCTCTAATGTTTTTTACACCATCAAATGATTTTTTTAATTTTACAACTACCTTCTCACCCATATACAGCTTAAAATCATCCAATGAATAGAGCTCCCTGTTGATCCCTGGTGAGCTTACTTCAATTGATGTATCTCTTAAATCCACAAAAGATTTATTATGCTTCACAACATCATCTACTATATTTGAGACAAATGCACAATCGTCTAAAGTGACACCAATGCTCTTCTGAATAATTATCTCTACCTTTTTAGTATTTTTCCAACCTGTGATTTTGATATTTAGCACACTAATGTCCTTACGTAACACTATACCATTAACAATTTGCATAAGTTCGATCTCTAAATCATTCATCTGTATTAAACAACAAAATAGCCCCATTTGGGGCTACGACTCAATTGTA
>MDTA01097771.1_pt1 | contig 16738 bp, 17 predicted proteins | sample 811151 | NCBI WGS metagenome assembly MDTA01 (sample SAMN05326648, study PRJNA326480) | marine metagenome | isolation source: seawater | place: Indian Ocean: South | collected 2010 | reverse complement strand
TGATTAAGTCAGTTTTAATATTTTTTAATTTACCTTTAGATATAATTGCAACCCCATTATAACTTTTTTGGCCAAACACGTGACTTTCATAATCCATTGATGAAAAATCATCATAAGGAAAATTAATATTTTCTGTTTTAATTTCCTGCATCATTAATATGTCTGGTTTATATTTGATTAAATAACTTTTTATATTTTCAATTCTAGCTCTTACAGAATTTACATTCCATGACGAGATTATCATTAAATAGAAAAAGAAACGCCACAACCACAAGAAGATTTTGTTTGTGGATTAGTTATCTTAAATTGATCACCAATTAGTTCAGATACATAATCAATTTCTGATCCCTTAAGGAGATTTGCAGAATTTTTGTCGATTAAGATATTTTCAAAATTTAAATCATCCTTTGCTTTAGATTTGTCAAATGTAAATTCATATTGAAAACCAGAACATCCACCACCTTTTATTGCGATTCTAAAAAAAGATCCTTTATCTTTTTTAGATAATAGATGATTGATCTGTTTTAAAGCTTTATCAGTAAATTTAATTTCTTTAATCATATAACAACGCTGTTATTAGTAATATAATACTTAATATTTAATTTAAAAGATGAAAAAATACTCAAAGATAGGATTATTTAAAAGCAAAGGAAGAATATTTAAAGAATCTTTATCAAAATATAGATCACCGTTTCAAAGAGACAGAGATAGGATAATACATTCTGCTTCTTTTAGAAGATTAAAACATAAGACACAGGTTTTTGTTAACACAGAAGGTGACCATTATAGAACTAGATTAACCCACTCTATGGAAGTCGCTCAAATAGCTAGATCTATTTCTAAATATCTAAATTTAAATGAAGATTTAGCAGAAACCTTAAGTCTTGCCCATGACTTAGGTCACACGCCCTTTGGTCATGCCGGTGAAGTCTCTTTGAATGAATGTATGGAAAATTACGGTGGTTTCGATCATAACTTACAAACATTGAGAATTGTAATGTTTTTAGAAAACAAATATTTAAAATTTAATGGTTTAAATCTTTCAATTGAAACTTTAGAGGGTTTATTAAAACATAATGGCCCAATGTATGACCTAGACTTACTTGATAAATTAGTTGGAATAAAAAAATTTAAAAATATGATTAATTTTGAAACATATCCATCTTTAGAGGCACAGATTTCCTCAATTTCTGACGATATAGCTTATAACAATCATGATATACAAGATGGCATAAACGCTAATTTATTTAAGTTAGAGGAATTGATTGAAATAAATTTTTTTAAAAATATTTATAAAAATTATAAAAATATAATAAGCAAACAAAATTATAAAGTTGTAACATATCAGATTATAAGAGATTCAATAAATATAATGATAAAAGATCTAATTAATAATACTAAAAAAAATTTAAATAAAAATAAAGTGAAAACATTAAAGGATATTAGTAAAACAAATTTTTTAATAGTCTGTTTTTCTGATAATATAAAAAAATCAGAAAACGAAATTAAATATTTTTTAAGATCAAAAATGTATAATAATAGAGATGTATTAGCAAAAAATAATGAAGGCAAATTAATAATTAAAAAATTATTTAATAAGATTAAACAAAATCCAAAAAAATTTATTTCAAAAGAACATCTTTCAATAAACAAATATAGAGCAATTTCAGATTTTATTTCAGGTATGACAGACAGATTTGCAATTAATCTTTATAATAATAATAAATGAATATTTTCGATCAATATAAAAATAATATTAAAAATATACTTAAAAACTTATCAAAAAAAAATAAGATAATTTTACCAAAAAATTTAGATGCTATAAATACTGAAATTCCACCTAAGGCATTTAATTCTGACATTTCAACTAATGTTGCCATGGTTTTATCAAAAATAAATAAAAGATCCCCTTTTGAGATCGCAAAAATTTTAGTTGATGAAATTAAAAAAAATGATGAGTTAATAGACAATATATCAATTGTTGATCCTGGCTTTATTAATATAAAATTAAAAAAAATTTTTTGGACAAACTTTGTTAAAGATGTAATTAAACATTCAAAAAAATTTGGTGTAAATATCAATAAAGATAAAAACAAATATTTAATTGAATTTGTTTCTGCAAATCCCACAGGTCCTCTACATGTTGGTCATTGTAGAGGTGCAATTTTAGGTGATGTTATTGCGAATGTCTTAATATTCAATAAAAATAAAGTAACTAAAGAATACTATGTAAATGATTATGGCAATCAAATTATAAATTTTACAAAGTCTGTATATTTGAGAATAAGAGAAATAAAATTTAAAGAACCATTTCCAATTGAAAACAAAGATTTATATCCTGGCGATTACATTATTGATTTTGCTCATAGTTTAATAAAGAATAAAAAAATAAATTTTGATAATTTCGAAAAGATATCAAAAAAATTAACTGTTTTAGCGGTGAATGAGGCATTAAGATTAATTAAAAAAAATCTAAATAGCTTAGGTATTTTTCATGATAATTTTGTGAGTGAAAAAAAAATAGTTATAAATAAGGAAGTTGAAAAAGTTGTTAGCTATCTTCAAAAAAAAAAATTTGTTTATAAAGGAAAAATAAAAGCTCCGATAGGTGAAGACAGCGATAAATGGCTTGAACGTGAACAATTGCTTTTTAAATCAACTGATTTTGGTGATGATAAAGATAGAGCTTTACAAAAATCAGATGGTACTTGGACATATTTTGCTAGCGATGTTGCCTATCATAAAAATAAACTTGATAGAAAGTATAATTATTTAATTAATATTTTAGGAGCTGATCATGCAGGTTATATAAAAAGAATATCTTCTTCAGTAAAAGCATTAACTAAATCTAATCAAATTTTGATTTGTAAAGTTAGCCAGCTAGTAAAATTAATTAAGAATAACAAACCATTTAAAATGTCAAAGCGTAAAGGAGATTATATTACTGTAGATGATTTAATTAATGAAGTAGGCAAAGATGCAACAAGATTTATCATGTTAAATAGAAGTAGTGATGTAGAGTTAGATTTTGATTTTGATAAAGTAATAGAAAAGTCTAAAGATAATCCACTTTATTATGTTCAATATTCTTATGCAAGAATATCCTCAGTTTTTAATCAAATTAAACTTGATTTAAAAAAGGATATTAAGGTTAAGGATTTTAATTTTGAATATTCTGATGATGAAATTAAGATTTTAAAAAAATTATCAGAATGGCCAAAATGCATCGATATTACTTGTAAGAAATTAGAGCCTCATAGAATAGCAGTTTTTTTATATGAACTAGCTTATGAATTCCACTCTTACTGGAACTTAGGAAAAGATAATCTTGAAAAAAGATTTCTAGATAGAGAAAAAAAAATATCAAATGAAAAATTAGTACTTCTTAAAGTTACAGGCGACACTATAAAAAAAGGATTAGATATAATAGGAGTAAATGCTCCTAATAAAATGTAATGTTAAGAGAAATAAAATATCTTTGTTTAAGTATTTCTATAGTTTTATTTTTTTTCTTTATAATAAGATATTATATCTCTGATGATTATAAAAAAAAATCTTTTAGAGCACTCTCCAATAATGATGAAAGAATTTCAGAATATGTTGAGAAATTACCTATACTTGAAAATGATACTGAAAATGTAACCGAATATCTTAAATTGAATAAAAAAAAAAAGAAAAAGTTTAATTTTTGGAATTTAATAGAAAATGATTAGAAATCGTAGATCTTTTATTATTGGACTCAAATCTACAAAATTATCATCTAAAGAAAAGTTTTTTATTAAAAAATTTAAACCTTGGGGTATTATCCTCTTTTCAAGAAACATAAAGTCAGTCAATCAATGTAAAGAATTAATTTTTCAAATAAGGAAAGTATTTAAGGATAAAAAATATCCAATATTAATAGATCAAGAAGGTGGAAGAGTAAATAGACTTTCAAAAATTATTGATTTATCATTTTATACATCTAAATTTTTTGGAGATTTATATAAACAAAATAAAAAAAAATTCATTGTAAATTATAAAATATTTATAGACAAAACCTCTTTTTACTTAAGACTATTGGGCATTAATATTAACACTGTACCTGTACTTGATTTATATTATAAAAATACTAGCAAAATTATTGGTGACAGATCTTTTTCTAGCAATGTTGATCAAGTAAGTAAATTTGGTGATTTGTGTATAAAATATTTTCATGAAAATTCTATAGGTACTATTATGAAACACATACCTGGTCATGGCTTAGCAAAAAAAGACAGTCATAAATTTACACCTATTATCTCTAAAAAATATAATTATCTTCTAAAGAAAGATTTTTCTGCCTTTAAGAAAAAAAAATGTTTATTTGCTATGACAGCTCACGTTATTTACAAAGATATCGATAACATCAACACCGTAACACATTCGAGAAAAATAATTGATATAATAAGAAAAAAGATCAAATATAAAAATTTGTTAATATCCGATGATATTTCTATGAAAAGCTTAAAATTTTCTGTTAAAGAAAATACAAAGAAAGCGTTCAGTGCAGGTTGTAATTTAGTATTACATTGCAGTGGAAATTATAAGGAAATGTGTATTGTTGCAAAAAATAGTCCAACTTTAGATAAATTCGTTTTAAAAAAAACTTCAGAATTTTATGATATTATAAGTTAGTATTAATTTATGAACTTTTCTGATTCTAATTTATTTAATGTAGATTTAAACAACTATAATGGTTCGTTAGAGGTTTTACTAGATCTTGCAAAATCGCAAAAAGTAAATTTAGAAAATATTTCGATTACAAAACTTGCTGATCAATTTCAAAATTATATTCGTAATGAAAAAAATTTGAATTTAGAAGTAGCTTCAGAATACTTACTGATGGCAACTTGGTTGGCATATTTAAAATCAAAACTCTTATTACCTAGCTCTCCTGAAGAAGAATTTAAAGTTTTAGAGGTCGCTGAAAAGTTGAAATTACAACTTAAGAAATTAGAATTAATAAGATTATTATCTGATCAAATGCTTAAGAGAAATAGATTAGGAAGAGAAATAAGATTAAGGGGTACGAAAGGAAATATTAGATCAATTTATAATAGCGAATTTAAAGTGAATCTTTTTGATTTATTAAAAGCTTATTCATCAATTATAATGACAAAAGATTTTCAAAAAATTAATATTCCTAAACTTCCAGTATTTACTACAGAGGATGGAATAAAAAGAATTAGAGAATTTTTTGGGAATCTCATTGAATGGAAAAATATAAATGAACTTATTCCAAAAAATTTTAAATCAGGATCTGATACTAAAAATACTGGTATGGCAGGTATTTTTTCTGGCAGTTTAGAATTAGCTAAAGAAGGCAATATATCAATAAAACAGAAAAATTTATTCGATGATATTTTTATTAAGGAAAAAAAATGAATAAGAAAAATATAAAGAATAAAAATAATGTTGTAAATATAAATTCTAAACTTAATAATGGCGAAAGAGAAATAGAGGCAATTTTATTTGCTGCAGCCGAACCTTTGGATATCAATACAATTGAGACTAAAATTTCAAAAAAAGTTGATGTCAAAAAAATACTTGAAAAATTACAAAAGGATTATTCTTTAAGAGGTATTAATTTAGTTTGTATATCTAACAAATGGTCTTTTCGCACTGCACAAAACTTATCCAATTTAATGTCTCAACAAAAAACTGTTGAAAAGAAATTATCTCGAGCTGCAATAGAGACTCTAGCCATAATAGTATATCATCAACCTGTAACAAGAGCAGAAATCGAAGACATAAGGGGTGTTGCTTTTGGTACAAATACAATTGAAATTTTAATGGAACTTAATTGGGTGAAACCAGGTGGTCGTAAAGATGTTCCAGGCAAACCAATTCAATATATTACAACAGATGATTTTCTTAGTCATTTTAATTTGCAAAAACTTTCTGATTTACCAACCGTTGATGAATTAGGTGCTGCTGGGTTAATAGATAATTCAAATATCGATAGTGCAATTTTTGGCACAGGTAAATTTTTTAAAGAAAAACAAGAAGATCAGAAAGAAGATATTTATTCTGATATAGATGAAATGCTTAATAGCACCCTTGATAAAGAGGATAAAAACTAAAAAACTTTCTTTGTATTTTTCCCATAAAAGAGCTATAAATAACTCATGAGTATCGGAATTTGGCAAATAGCAATTGTCGTAATATTAGTTGTGTTATTATTCGGTAGAGGCAAAATTTCTAGTCTTATGGGTGATGTAGCAAAAGGAATTAAAAGCTTCAAAAAGGGCATGGCATCAGATGCATCAGATGAATCTGAACCAAAAAATATTTCTGACGAAAATCAAGACTCAAACAAAAAAGAATAAACCACATGCCTACAATTGGTTGGTTTGAAATTTTAATTGTTGTTGGAATAGCCATTATAGTATTAGGTCCAAAAGATTTTCCCATAATGTTAAAAAAAGTAGGTTCTTGGATCGGTTCTACAAAAAAATATATTAATAACATTCAAAACGAAGTCTCAAATATTGAAATTGAAGATAATAAAATAGACAAAAAAGAAGAAAAAAAAGATGAGTAATGAAGATAAAGATAGTGGCTTTATAAGTCATTTAGCAGAACTCAGAAAAAGACTAATCCACAGTTTTATATTTTTAATAATTTTTTTTATTGGTTGTTATTTGTTTGCTGAGCATTTGTATGGATTTTTAGTTGAACCTTATGCTAGAGCTGTAAAAGATGATGGAACAGATAGAAGATTAATTTTTACAGCTCTTCAAGAAACTTTTTTGACATATTTAAAGGTTTCATTTTTTACAGCTTTTTTTGTGACATGTCCTTTTATTTTAACTCAGATATGGAAATTTATTGCTCCCGGTCTTTATAAACATGAAAAAAATGCAATTATGCCTTATTTAATTTTAACTCCACTGCTATTTTTTTTGGGAGGATTGCTAGTTTACTATCTTATAATGCCTCTAGCGATTAAGTTTTTTTTATCATTTGAAAGCACAGGTATATCTACAAATCTGCCAATACAATTAGAAGCTAAGGTAAATGAGTATCTTTCATTAGTAATGAAACTAATTTTTGCATTCGGTATAAGTTTTCAATTACCTATTGTTCTTAGTTTATTAGCTAGAATAGGCTTAGTTGACTCAGTTTTTTTAAAAAAAAGAAGAAAATATGTAGTTGTAATCATATTTTCTGCTGCAGCATTACTTACGCCTCCTGATCCTATAACACAAATTGGATTGGCTATACCATTATTAATTTTATATGAATTATCTATATTTTCAGTAAAATTTATAGAAAACAAGGAAACAAAAAAGTCTGATGCATAATTTAAAGGATATAAGGAAAGATTTTGAAGCATTCAAAAAAGCCTTAAAAAAAAGATTCACAAATATAGATTTTGATAATTTAAAAGAACTAGATATTAAAAATAGAGATTTAATTCAAAAAAAAGAAAGTTTAGAAAAACAAAAAAAAGATATCTCAAAAACAAAGGATAAATCTTTATTTGCAAAATCAAAAGAAATATCAAAATCTATTGAAAAAATTAGTGAATTACAAAAAAAAATACAATTAGATTTAAATGAAATTCTATCTAATATACCAAACATTCCCCACCCAGATGTTCCAATTGGTAAAGATGAAAAAGATAATGTTGAAATTTTGAAATCAGGAAATATAGTTAAAAAAGACTTTAATCCAAAATCTCACTATGAAATAGGTGAAAAGCTTGATATGCTTGATTTTGATCTTGCAAGTAAAACCACTGGATCAAGATTTGTTTTTGTTAAAGATAAATTGGCTTTATTGGAGAGAGCATTATCTAATTTCATGTTAGATATTCATACATCAAAAAATGGTTATGAGGAAATTTCACCTCCTTTAATGGCTTCTGAAAATACTATGTTTGGTACAGGACAACTACCAAAATTTGAAAATGATCAATTTGAAGTAAAATTTGAAGAGGGTAGTGATAGAAAATTTTTAATACCAACTGCCGAAGTAATTTTAACTAATATTGTTAAAGATAAGATTATAAACATACAATCTCTTCCTATGAGATTTGTAGCATCAACTCCTTGTTTTAGAAAAGAAGCTGGAAGTTATGGAAAAGATACTAAAGGAATGATTAGACAACATCAATTTTATAAAGTTGAACTAGTAAGCATTGTAGAACAGTCAAAATGTTTAGAGGAATTAGAGAGAATGACAAATTGTGCAACGGGTATTTTAGACCTTTTAGAATTACCCTATAGAAAAATAATTTTGTGTAGTGGTGATATGGGTTTTAGTGCAGAAAAAACTTATGATATTGAGGTTTGGCTACCTTCAGAAAATAGGTATAGAGAAATATCATCATGCTCTTCCTGTTCAACTTTTCAAGCCGTAAGAATGAAAGCAAGGTATAAAAACCAAAAAGAAACACTGAATGTCGGTACTTTAAATGGAAGCGGTTTAGCTATTGGAAGAACACTTATAGCAATTTTAGAAAATTATCAGCAAAAAGATGGGTCAATAATCATTCCAAAAGTCTTAAGACCTTATATGAATAATTTAGAAAAAATTTCACGCAAATAAAGTTGTTTTAATCACGCAGATAGTATAAATATTCATTTTTAAGCAAGGAGTTTTATGGAAAGTTCAGGAATAGGCCAGTTTATACCGTTAATATTAATTTTTGTTATTTTTTATTTTTTCCTAATTAGACCCCAGCAAAAAAAAGTTAAAGAACATAAGGCAATGGTTGAAGGTTTAAAAAAAGGAGATAAAGTTGTTACTTCAGGTGGCATAACAGGAACTATCTCTAGAGTTGTTGATAACGACAAGATCGAAGTAGAGATTGCAGACGGTGTTACAGTTGAAGTAATTAGAGGCACAGGTGTTCAAAGTTTAATGAATTCCCAAGAGATAAAAAAATAAATTTTTTGAAGTAAAGTGCTATATTTTTCAAAATTAAAAATCATTTTTATTTTTTTAATTTCAATATTCTTTATTTTATTTGCATCTTCAAATTTATTGAGATTTGATAATGATATATTAAATAAAAAAATTAATCTTGGACTAGACTTACAAGGTGGTTCATATCTATTACTTGAAATTGATAACTCACCTGTTATTGAGCAAAAACTTCAAAATTTAAGTATTATAATAAGAAATCATTTTAAGGAAAAGAATATAAGAATTAGTAATCTTAAACTTAGTAATCAAAAACTTTTATTTTCTGTGGATCAATCGTTTATACAAAATATTTTAGATGAGTTTAATAGTGAAGATAGTAATATTAATCCATATTATCCAAGATTTAAATCCCACCAATTAGAAATAACTAACGAACAAAATTTTTTCACAGTAAATTATTCAAGACAAGGTATTGTTGAACTTAAGACATCATCTCAAGATCAAGCTTTAGAAATCGTTAGAAGAAGAATAGATGAAATTGGAACAAATGAACCTAATATTCTAAAAAGGGGTAATGATAGAATTCTTGTTGAATTACCAGGACTAGATGATCCAATGCGTATAAAATCATTACTTGGAAAAACTGCCAATTTAACTTTTAGATTCGTGACAAAAAATAATGAGGATACTTTTGGTTCTGAAATCTTAGAGTATGAAAACGATAAAGAAAAAGCTTACGTAAGTAAAAGAATAATTTTAAGTGGTGATAATCTTTTAGACGCTCAACCGAGAATGGACAACCAAACAAATGAAACTGTAGTTACTTTTACTCTTGATAGAGTAGGAGCTAAAAGATTTGGTAAAGCAACTTCAACTGGTATAGGTAAACAATTAGCCATTGTTTTAGACGGAAAAATTATAAGTGCACCTGTCATAAGAGACACTATTGCCAGTGGCTCAGGTCAAATTAGTGGCGGTTTCACTTTTCAATCTGCTACTGATTTAGCCCTTTTATTAAGATCTGGTGCACTACCTGCACCTTTAAACATAATTGAAGAAAGAACAGTAGGACCAGACTTGGGGAAAGATTCAATAAAGGCTGGTATAATTGCTTTAATAATTGGTTTTGCCTTAGTGATAATTTTTATTTTTATTAAATATAAAATATTTGGTTTAATTACTAATATAACTTTAATCATAAATTTGTTATTATTGATTGGAATTTTAACTATTTTTGAAGCCACTTTAACTTTACCAGGTATAGCAGGTATTATTTTAACTGTAGGAATGGCGGTCGATGCTAATGTTTTAATATTTGAACGAATAAAAGAAGAATTAAAAAATGAAAAAAATAATTTAATAGCCTTTGATAGTGGATATATAAAATCAAAAACGGCAATACTAGATGCTAATGTCACAACATTATTGGCTGCGATCATTTTGTTTTTTATGGGATCAGGCCCAATTAAAGGTTTTTCGTTAACTTTAGGAATTGGTATCTTTACAACACTTTTTTCAGTCTATTTTATAGCAAGACTGCTAACAGCATTATATGTTTCAAAAAATAAGGAAAAAGAAAGATTAATTTAATGATAGCTTTTAATAAATATTATAATAAATTTAATGTCCTTTCAATTACACTTGTCGTTATATCTTTATTATTCTTGATATTTAAAGGGTTAAATTTTGGAATAGATTTTAAAGGGGGCACACTTATTGAATTAAGATCAAATGATACAAAAATTAATGTTGGGTCTTTAAGAGATAATTTAAATCAAATGGATTTAGGAGATATTTCTGTAAAAAAATTTGGCAATGAAACAGACTATTTGATAAAATTTGAAAATAGTAATAATAAAAATGTGATTGAAGAAATTAAATCTAGTTTAGACAAATCTTTTGGTAATCAATTTAATTTCAGAAGAGTAGAAAATGTTGGTCCAAAAGTAAGTAGTGAATTATTAAAATCAGGTATTATTGCTATATCAGTAGCTTTAATTTTAATGCTAATTTATATTTGGATTAGATTCGAATGGCAATTTAGTCTTGGAGCTATAGCTGCTTTATTTCATGACGTAATTGTTACTCTTGGTCTTTTTTCATTTCTAAATCTTGAAATTAATTTGTCTATAATAGCCGCTGTTTTAACTATAGTTGGTTATTCTATGAATGATACAGTTGTCATTTTTGATAGAGTAAGAGAAAATCTAAAAAAGTATTCAGATATAAAAATTTTTGAATTAACAAATATTTCAATAAATGAGACATTATCTAGAACATTGATCACTTCTATAACTACACTGTTAGCATTACTATCAATATTTTTCTTTGGAGGTGAAATTTTAAAAGGTTTTTCTTTGGCGATGATATTTGGTGTAGTATTTGGCACTTACTCGTCAATTTATATTGCAAATACTATTCTAGTTAGACTAAGAGTTTCTCAAAAAACAATTATTAAAGAAGATAATTAATATAGGTTTTGTGCAGCAACCATTGAAAGAAGCATTGGTAAAGAGAGCAACGTATTTGTTCTCGAAAATATCATTGCTGTTCTTGCTGACTTAGCTTTTAACTCTGGTTCACATTCTACTATGCCCAAAGCTCTTTTTTGATTTGGCCATATTACAAACCATACATTAAAAGCCATGTATAATCCTAGCCACATACCAATACCAATAGCAGTATTCTTTCCTCCACCAGAACCTATACCCAAAGTCATTGATTCATGAAGATATCCATTTAAGCCTCCAAGAATTAAACCAGAAACTACAGTTAAAAGTGCTGCCCATCTAAAATAAAACAAAGCAGCTGGCGCTATTACCTTACCAATAGCTGGTTTTTGTTCGTCAGGAATTTTAGCCATGTTAGGAATTTGGACAAAATTAAAGTACCATAGTAAACCTATCCACATTATGCCAACCAATACGTGAAAATATCTTACCAACCAACTCCAAAAGATCCTATCGAAATCAAAACCACCGTTAGTAAAAAATAGGCCTAGAAACAAAAGGATCGCAAGTGCAAGCGATGTATGGATTGTTTTTGATAACGATGATAATAAATTTCCCATAATTAATTATATACTAAAAAAAAAAAATTTTAAGCAGTTTTTTTAAATTTCTCCCTCAACATTGGTTTAAGATATTCACCAGTATAACTTCCTTTAACTTCACAAACTTCTTCAGGTTTTCCCTCAGCAATAATATTCCCACCTTTTACTCCACCTTCTGGCCCCATATCAACAATATAATCAGCTGTTTTTATAACGTCTAAATTATGCTCAATTACAACAACAGAGTTTCCAAGGGCAACAAATGTATGTAGGATTTCAAGAAGTTTTTTTATATCATGTTGATGTAAACCAGTCGTAGGTTCGTCCAAAATATACATTGTTCTTCCAGTTGAACGTTTTGAGAGTTCTTTAGCTAGCTTAATCCTTTGAGCCTCACCTCCAGACAATGTAGTTGCTTGCTGACCTATTTTTATGTATCCCAGTCCCACTTTCTTTAAAGTTAATAGTTTTGTTTTAATATTTGTTATGTTTTCAAAATATTCACATCCTTCATCCACAGTCATATTTAATACATCTGCTATACTCTTGTCTTTAAACTTAATTTCTAGAGTTTCTCTGTTGTACCTAGTACCCTTACATTCATCACATTGAATGTATACATCTGGTAAAAAATGCATTTCATAAGTTATAACTCCATCACCTTCGCAAGCTTCACACCTACCACCCCTTACATTAAATGAGAATCTTCCAGGTTTGTATCCTCTACTTTTGGACTCTGGCAATGAGGTAAACCAATCCCTTATTGGTCCAAATGCACCGGTGTACGTTGCTGGATTAGATCTTGGAGTTCTTCCAATTGGTGATTGATCAATATCGATAATTTTATCTATTAGTTCAGTCCCTTTAAATCCTTTAAATGGTTTTGGAATTTTTCGTGATTTATTTTTATTCAAGGTAAGATTTAAAGCATTATATAATGTTTGAAGTATCAAAGTCGATTTTCCACTACCTGACACACCTGTAACACATGTAAAACTTCCTAAGGGTATTTTTAAATTTACATTATTTAAGTTATTTCCTGTTGCGCCTGTAATTTCCAGAAACCTGCCATTTTTAGCAAGCCTTCTTTTTTTTGGGATTGGAATGAATAATTTATTTGATAAATACTTACCTGTGATACTTTCATTGCTTTTTTTAATTTCTTCATAATTTCCTTGAGCAACAATTTCACCACCTTTGTTTCCAGCTTCTGGGCCCAGATCAATAATATGATCTGAATTTTCCATCGTTTCAGTATCATGTTCAACAACTATAACTGTATTACCAAGATCTCTTAATCTTTTTAAAGCGCCTATTAATTTTACATTATCTTTTTGATGTAAACCGATAGAAGGTTCATCCAAAACATACAAAACACCAGTAAGTCCTGAGCCAATTTGTGAGGCCAATCTAATTCTTTGTGCTTCTCCACCAGAAAGAGTTCCTGATTCTCTCGACAATGTTAAGTAATCTAAACCAACATTCAGTAAGAAATTTAATCGTTCATTTATTTCCTTTAATATATGCTCTGCTATCTTTATTTGTTTTTTGTCTAGTGTTTTTTCTAATTCTTTAAACCATTTTGATGCTTCCAAAATTGATTTTTCAGTAACTTCACTTATATGTAAGTTGTTAATTTTTATACAAAGAGCCTCATCTTTTAAACGGTGACCATTACATCTTTCACATTTTGTATCAGATTGATATTGGGAAATTTCTTCTCTTTTCCAGTCACTATCTGTTTCTAAATAACGTCTTTCTAAGTTATTAATTACACCCTCAAATGTTTTTTTATGTGAATATTTTTCATAACCATCATCATAAGTAAATTTTATTTCATCCTCATCTGAACCAAAAAGTATTATGTCTTTTATTTTTTTTGGCAATTTAAACCATTTTTCATCAAGTGAGAAACCATAATGTTTTGCTAGTGATGACAATGTTTGTGCATAATATAACGTTGTAGTTTTAGCCCATGGTTCAATAGCTCCATCTGCAATTGTTTTTTTTTCATTAGGAATAACTAAATTTGGGTCTACATTTAATTTTATACCTATACCTTCACATTCTTCACATGCACCGAATGGACTATTAAAAGAAAATAATCTTGGTTCTATTTCTTCAATTGTGAAACCACTTTCTGGACAAGCAAATTTTGTGGAAAAGATAAGTTTTTCTAATTTTCTAAATTTTTTTGGTAATGTTTCGTCTTCGTATTCTACAAAAACTAAACCATTTGAAAGATTTATAGATGTTTCAATTGCCTCTGCTAACCTGTTTCCCAATGAAGAATTTATTACTATTCTATCGATCAATATTGAAATATCGTGCTTAATTTTCTTGTTTAGCTCTGGTACTTTATCGATATCGTATAATTTATTGTCAATTTGAATTTTTCTAAAACCTCTTTTCTTATAATTTAATATATCTTTTTTGTATTCTCCTTTTCTACCTCTAACTACAGGAGCATAAATATAAATAGTTGATTTTTTTGGCAACTTTTTTATTTGATCGACTATTTGTGATACAGTTTGAGATGAAATTGGTTTACCAGTAAATGGTGAGTAAGGAATACCTGCTCGAGCAAATAAAACTCTCATATAGTCATAAATTTCAGTTACGGTAGCAACAGTAGATCTTGGATTTTTAGAAGTATTTTTTTGTTCTATGGATATTGCTGGGCTTAATCCTTCAATTAAATCTATATTAGGCTTTTTCATCTTATCAAGAAATTGTCTTGCGTAAGCTGATAAACTTTCTACATACCTTCTTTGACCTTCTGCATATATTGTATCAAAAGCTAAAGATGATTTTCCAGAACCTGATAGACCAGTAATTACAACAAATTTATCCTTCGGTATTTCTACCGAAAGGTTCTTGAGATTGTGTTCTTTTGCGCCCTTAATAACTATCTTTTTAAGCATAATTTTTGTTGCTTTAAATTAATAAAATTAATATTCAACTAAAATTGTGATATAATTAAATTAACTTAAAATAACAAATTGTAAAATATTATGGCTGGAAGTTTAAATAAAGTATTATTAATTGGTCGTTTAGGTGCAGACCCAGAAATTAAGCAAATGGTAAATGGAAAAAGTGTCGCTAGACTTAGTTTGGCGACAAGTCAGTCTTGGAAAGATAAAAATACTGGAGAAAAAAAGGAAAAAACTGAATGGCACCGTATAGTTGTATTTAACGAGGGTCTAGTAAACGTTGTTCAACAATATTTAAAAAAAGGTGCACAAATTTATGTTGAGGGTCAACTAACAACAAGGAAATGGAAAGATGAACAGTCTGGACAAGACAAATTTTCTACCGAAATAGTTATTCAAGGTTACAATTCATCTTTAACTATGTTGGGAGGAGGCAACTCTAGCGGTGGCATTCAAAGTGACAATTCAAAATCAACACAAAATTTAGCAGATAATGACCAAGTACCAAATGATTTAGACGACGAAATTCCTTTTTAAAAATCATGGAAAAAACTGAAATATCTAAAAATAATAATATTAAATTAATCTCAATGCATGATGAGATGAGCTCGTCTTATTTATCTTATGCAATGAGTGTAATAGTAAGCAGAGCTCTTCCAGATATAAGGGATGGATTAAAACCTGTTCATAGAAGGATTCTTTATGCAATGTATAAAGGAGGATATGACTGGACAAAACAATTTAGAAAATCAGCAAGAATAGTTGGAGATGTAATCGGTAAATATCACCCTCACGGTGATCAATCAGTCTATGATGCTTTAGTAAGAATGGTTCAAGATTTTTCTATGAGCTTACCTTTAGTAGATGGCCAGGGTAATTTTGGCTCAATAGATGGTGACCCCCCAGCTGCTATGAGATATACAGAAACAAGATTGTCAAAAGTATCACAGTTTTTAATTGACGATATAGAAAAAGAAACAATATCTTTTAGAAACAATTATGATGAAACTGAAATAGAACCATCTGTTTTGCCTTCACAATTTCCTAATTTATTAGTGAATGGTGCAGGTGGTATAGCAGTTGGAATGGCCACAAGTATACCTCCTCATAATCTTGGAGAGGTAATAGATGGTACTTTGGCATTAATAGAAAACAAAGATATAAAAATTAAGGAATTAATGAAACACATACCAGGTCCAGATTTTCCTACTGGAGGAGTTATAATTGGAAAAGATATAATAAAACAAGGTTATAATCATGGAAGAGGATCATTTAAAATAAGGGGAGAGATATCAGTTGAAGAATTAAAAAATGGAAGAAATAGGTTAGTGATAACTTCAATTCCATATCAAGTTAATAAGTCAGTATTAAACGAGAGAATTGCACAGCTTGTCAGGGAAAAAAAAATTGAAGGTATAAAAGATATCAGAGATGAGTCTAATAGAGAAGGTATAAGAGTTTCAATAGATCTTAGAAATGGTGTGGAACCAGAAACAATAAAAAGACAACTTTATAAGTATACGCAAATTGAGAGTTCATTTGGCTTTAACACTCTTGCTATTGTCGATGGAAAACCGAAAACATGTAACTTAAAAGAATTTTTATCAAACTTTTTAGAATTTAGAGAAGACGTAGTAATTAAGAAAACCAAATTTGATCTTAAAAAAGCGGAAGACAGAGCACATATTTTAATTGGATTATCAGTTTCAATTGAAAATTTAGATAAAATTATAAAGATTATCAGATCTTCTAAAAATCCTGACGAAGCAAAAAAATTATTGTTAAATAACAAATGGAAAATTAACAAAACTAATAAACTTATCTCATTGATAGATAATAAAAAAAAAGGAAATTA
>MDTA01004259.1_pt1 | contig 16747 bp, 17 predicted proteins | sample 811151 | NCBI WGS metagenome assembly MDTA01 (sample SAMN05326648, study PRJNA326480) | marine metagenome | isolation source: seawater | place: Indian Ocean: South | collected 2010 | reverse complement strand
TATCAACATCAAAAATGAATTTTTTTGAGAAATTTGGGATTTAATTAAAAAGTGGCAAATACAAAAAATATGTACATTTTTCTATATTTATAAATATATGAAGTTAAGATCAAAGTTAAATCATCGTGGTACAATTTTGAAAAATATTTCAGCTAATAATTATGTTTTTGATAATGTATATAATATAAGTTTGAGTAATAAAATTACAAAATTAATTTTTTAATTTCTCAATGATTAATAATTTAAAAAAATTGTTTACTTATTTCTTGCCTCTTCCAGATGATATGCCAAATTGGAGTAAAATTTTAAAAGGCAAAGAAGAATATAAAATTAATAAAGCTAAAAAAAAAAAATTTTGATTGCTACTTCTTCAGGAGGACATAAAGTAGCAACATCACTAGAGTCATTAATAGGTGTCTCATTAAATCTCAAAGGTTCAGATGTAGAATTTTTACTGTGTGACAAAATTTTAAATGGTTGTATTATGACAACAGATACCAATACAAAGGAAAACAATTTAATAAAAAAAAAAATTAATATATGCGATGCTTGTTTTAGTATAGGCAATAAAACATTTAAAAAAACAGGCTTAAAAACTCATTATTTGAGTAAGTATTTAAGCAAAAAAGAGATTAAAAAAATAAATAATGAAATTAGAGGGCTTAATACTGAACAAATAAAAAACTTCAAAAAAAATGATATAAATGTTGGGGAACAAACTGTTGCCAACTTATTAAGATATTATGCAATAGGCGATTTAAACTTAAGATCAAATTCAGATAAGTTGTTAAAGATATTTTTAGAAAGTGCTTTACTGACTTACACAGCTATCGAAAATTTGTTAACTGAAAACAAATATGATGTTATAGTCCTTAATCATGGGATATATATACCCCAAGGTATAATAGCAGAAATAGCTAAATCAAAAAAAATTAATTACGTTACTTGGACAACTGGAACTAGAAAGAATTCATTCATATTCAGTCATAACCAGGTTTATAACAAAGACATTGTTAACGAGAATAATTTAAATTGGAAACAAATTAATCTACAAAATATTGAAAAAAAAATTGATAAATATTTAGAAAGTAAGGTTACTGGAGCTCAAGATTGGCAATATCATAAAAATGCAATATCACTTGATGTAAAAAAATATTTTGAAATCAACAAAATTGATCTAAACAAACCATTGATTGGTTTAACAACAAATGTAATCTGGGATGCTCAATTACATTATGATGATACTATTTTTCATAATATGATTGATTGGATACTAAAGACAATAAATTATTTTAGTAAAAGAAAAGATTTAAATTTGCTAATTAGAGTACATCCAACCGAGGTGAATTCTGATCGTCCAGCTAAGCAAAAAGTCAAAGATGAGATAGAAAAAAAACATAAAAAATTACCTAATAATATTTTTTTAGTTGATTCCAATGATCCAATAAGCACTTATTCAATTTTAAATCATTGTAATGCAATATTAGTATATGGTACAAAATTAGGTATAGAATTCGCAGCTAGAGGAGTTCCAGTAATAGTTGCGGGTGAAGCTGTAATAAGGAATAAAGGGTTTTCAATTGAGCCAAAAACTGAAAAAGAATATTTCCAATTACTTAAATCGCTTCCATTTCATAATAAAATGAGTGATGATAATATAAATGATGCAAAGAAATTTGCCTATCATTATTACTTTAAAAGAATGTTAGCTTTAAATTCTTTAGAAGATATTCCCTATAATTTTCCTCCCTTTAAAATTAAAAATAATTTTTTAAATATTCTCTCAAATAATTCTGATAAAAATTTAGATTTAATTTGTGATAGTATATTAAATGGAACTGATTTTTATTTTAAAGATAATAACAAAGAATGAAAAAAAAGGATAACATTAATATTGCAAAGCTTTATAATTTTGCAAAAATTTACCTATTTCCATTAAATAGAAGTTTAACTGGAGAAGGTGTAAGAAAAACATTAAGTTATATAAAATCATTTTTTCCAAAACTTAGAATTAAATTTTTTGAATCAAATATACAAGTTTATGATTGGAAAGTTCCTTCAGAATGGAATGTCAAAAGCGCTTATGTTAAAGATTTTGAAGGAAAAAAAATTATTGATTTTAAAAATAATAATCTTCACCTAATAGGCTATTCTTCACCAATTAAAAAGAAATTAAGAAAAGATGAGTTATTAAAAAGACTTCATTTTTTAAAAAATCAGCCTAATGCTATCCCATACATAACTTCATATTATAAAAAAAATTGGGGATTTTGTTGTTCTTATTATCAATTTCTAGAAATAAAAAAAAAATATAAAAAAAATCAAGTTTTTGATGTTTTAATAGAATCAAGTTTTAAGAAGCATGGCAGAATGAATTATGCTGACTATTTAATAAGAGGAAAAACAAAAAAAGAGATCTTAGTTTCTACCTACATATGTCATCCTTCAATGGCAAACAACGAATTATCTGGGCCAATAGTTTCGATGGCTTTAATAAATTATTTTAAAAACAGAAAAAAACCTAATTATTCAATTAGATTTTTATTTATACCAGAGACGATAGGATCAATAGCATATATAAATAAAAACTTAAAAGACTTAAAAAAAAATGTTGTTGGAGGTTACAATCTTTCATGTATTGGGGATGAAAAAAATTATTCTTGCATGTTATCTAAAAAAGGTAATCACCCTGCGGATCAGTCACTGTTAAGTGCTTTTAAAAAATTAAAAATTAATAAATATAAAGTTTATAGTTTTTTAAAAAGGGGCTCTGATGAGAGACAATTTAATTCACCTGGAGTTGATATACCAATGGCCTCAATATTTAGGTCAAAATATGGTGAATACAAAGAATATCACACCTCATTAGATAACTTTAATTTAGTTACACGAAAAGGATTATATGGAGGCTATAAAGTAGCTAAAGAAGCTATTAAAAATCTAGATAAAAAAATAATGCCTAAATCAAAATATTTATGTGAGCCTCAACTGGGAAAAAGAAATTTATATAACAATTTATCTGTTAAGGGTTCGAGCTTTAGTTCAATGAGGTATTTAGATTTTTTACAATATAGTGACGGAAATTTATCTTTACAACAAATTTCAAAGATAATTAATTTGAATTTTAATCAGACAAAAAAAATATATAAAGTATTACTGAAAAAAAAATTAGTTATATGATTCAAAATAATAATAAATATGAACCAAAAAAAAATTGGACAAAGCTATTTAATAAAGTAAATGAAATTTCATATCCAGCAGAAGGTGTAATAAGAATATTTAAAGGTAAATTTCCTAAATTAAAACTTAAGTTTAAAAAAAACCAAAAAATATTAGATTTAGGTTTTGGTGATGGAAGACACATATTGTTTTTAAAAAATCTTGGATTAAATGTTTTTGGTACCGAAATTAGTTCAGATATAGTAGATAAAGCGAAAAAAAATTTTAAATCATTAAGTAAAAATTTTAATATTGGAACTTCAGATAAAATAAATTTTAAATCAAATTATTTTGATATCTTGTTATCATGGAATTCTTGTTATTACATGAATCCTAAAGATCCTTTTAATTTTAAAAAACATGTTAAGGAAATGAATAGAGTTCTTAAGAAAAATGGTCTTTTAATTCTATCAATACCAAAAAAATCCTCTTTTATATATAAAAATAGTAAAAAAATTAAAAATGGTTACAGAGTAATTAAAGATGATTATTTTAAAGTAAGAGATGGACAAATTATGAGATGTTTTGGAAATAAATTAGAAATTGAAAAAAGTTTTAAAAAAAATTTTAGAAATTTTATCCACAGCTCAATAGATATAAACTGGTTTGGTTTAGATTATCATTGGCATATTTTAATAGCAAAAAAGAAATGAAAATTAAAACTCAAATATTAGATTGTACTTTAAGAGATGGAAGTTATTTAAATAATTTTCAATTTACAAAAAAACAGACTTACGAAATTTGCAGCAAACTAGAAAAAGCTGGAGTAGAGCTTATCGAGGTTGGTCATGGAATGGGATTAGGAGCCTCAAGAATAAGAAAATACAAAGCAAAAGAAACAGATTTAAATTATGGAAAATATGCAAACATGGCTTTGAACAAATCTGATTGGGGCATGTTTTGTATTCCAGGTATTGCTAGTTTGGATGATGTAAAAAAATTAAAAGACATGGGAGCAAATTTTATAAGAATAGGATCAAATGTAGAAAATTATAAACTTTTAGAACCCTATATATATCTTGCTAAAAAATTAAATATGAAAGTGTGCACAAATTTTATGAAGTCATATGTTTTTCTACCAAAAAAATTTTCTAAAATTGCTAATATTGCTCATAATATGGGCTCAGACATTGTTTATGTTGTTGATTCAGCAGGAGGTATGATCCCTTCAGAATTAGAAAATTATTATAATAGTATTAAAGAGATTAATAAAAAAATAAAAGTTGGTTTTCATGGACATAACAATTTGGGTTTTGCTGTAGCAAATGCATATAAAGCTATAAAATTAAATTTTGATATAGTTGATGCATCCTTGCAAGGTTATGGAAGAAGTGCCGGTAATACACCAGTTGAACTTTTAGTGTGCGCTTTAAAAAAAGAAAAAATTAAATGTAAAGTTGATTATATTAAAATTTTGGATTTATCAGAGGAAATTTTAGTCAATTTTATAACTTCTAAAGGAATTAAATCAATCGATGTAGTTTGTGGTATGTCTTTATTTCATAGTAGTTATTTGCCAATAATTGAAAAATATTCCAAAAAATATAAAGTAGATCCTAGGTTATTAGTCTATGAGGTAAGTAAAAAAAATAAATCTGAAGCTCCTGAAGATCTGGTTAAAAAACTTAGTGTTAAACTAAAAAACAAAAATAAATCTGGAAGTTGGAAAAAAATATATAATCATTTTTATATTAACGAACAATCATTATAGATAATGATATTAAATAGAATAGTTAAATATAAAAAAGAATTTGCTATTTCAAATCAATTTGCTGAAATAACCTATGGTTGTTTGATAAACGATGTAAAAAAACTAATTGAATTAATAAAAAAAAAAAAAATTAACTCAAAAGATTTAATTGCCGTAGAAATAGAAGACTCTTATTTTTATATCGTCGCTGCCCTAGCTTGTATTGAGGGTGGATATTCTTTTTTACCAATTAATTTTAAATCGACTTATTTAGAAAAAAAAAAAATTATCAGTTATTGTAAGCCTAAATTAATTTTAAAATTTGAAAACAAAAAATTTATTTTAAAAAAAAAAACTAATGAAATGAAAAATCTGAAAAAACAAATTTGTATTTTTTTTACTTCTGGAACCACTGCATTCCCCAAAGGTGTTTGCCACACACCTCAAAATTTAATAAATAATGCGTTAAAATTTAATAAAATCATTGGCATTAAGCAAAAAAAAAATTTTCTCCATTTATTTCCAATGTATTATATGGCAGGTTTTTTAAATTCAATTATTTGTCCATTGCTTGCAGGAAACAAAATAGTTCTCTTTAACAAGTCATCAGTTAGTAATTATTTTAATTTTTGGGAAGATATAATTAAATATGAAATTAATTATTTTTGGGCGTCCCCATCAATAATTAATATAATTTATGAGCAGAGAATGAATAAAAATTTGTTGAACAAAATTAAAAATATACTTAATTTTATAATGGTTGGAACTGCTCCTTTTCATAATCATTTAAAAAATAAATTTAAAAAAAAATTTCATATTAAATGTCTTGAAAGTTATGGCTCAAGTGAAATGCTATTAGTTTCAACAAATTTAATTAATAAATCGTTCGGAAGTGGAAAACTTTTAGACGGAATCAAAATTAAAAAAGACACATCAAAAAATTTATTAATTTCGAGTCCATTTAAATTCTATGGCTATTTAAAAAAAAAAAATCAAATTGAAATGAATAAAGATGAATATTTTAATTCAGGTGATACATTTGAAAGAAAAAAAGAATTTATAAAATTAACTGGCAGAACAAAAGATATTATAATTAAAGAGGGAATAAACATAAGTCCAAAATATTTAGAGGATCAGTTGTTAAAAATTAAATTTATTAATGAAGTGGCAGTAGTTGGATTAAAAAGTAAATTATATGGGGAAATTCCAATAGCTTTTATTAAATCAAAAAAAAAAATTTTAAAAGAACATATAATTGAAAGTTTAAAAAAAAAAATATCAGAAAAAATTATACCAAATGACTTCATATTTTTAAGTAAATTACCAAAAAATCGAATTGGTAAAATTGATAAAAATAAATTGAGAAATAGATATGATACTCGGTCTTGATCATTTAAGTCTCAACACTAAAGATAAAAAAAATTTTAAAAAAAATTTTTTTCAATATAATAAAGTATACGAAGAGTACGCTCCGAACCATAAAGAAAAAAAATTATTTCTTTACAAGAGAATTAAAAATCATCACATAGGGTTTTATTCAATTAAAAAAAATCTACCTCCTATTGAAAAAACTTATTATGGAATAAGAAAATTTAGCGCAAATAATATTAAAGTTAAAAAAAATAAATTTTTTTTAAGTGTGCTTTCAATCAAGCAAGAATCTGTTTTTTGGGGAAAGGTTTTTAATCTTGATGAAAAAAAAAATATTATTAATTTTTATTCTTTTTATGATCAAAAAAAATACAAATTTCATCTTAATGAAAATTATAATGGCAAAGAATATTTAGATTATATCGGATACACATCTCTTTGTTTTGTATCAAGTGATATAAATAAAGTTTTTAAAAGTTGCAAAGATTTCAATATTGAGATATCCAAGATTTTTAACTATGAAATGAATAGGAAAAAAATGAAAATTTTTTTCTTTAGATCGCCAGGTGGAATAATTTTTGAAATTGTCCAATATTTATTATGAAAAAAAAAGTTAAAATTATCGATTTATCTTTAATGTTTCATAAAGGTATGCAGACTTATCATAGAAACTATCACCCAAAATTCAAAAGATTCAAGTCAGCCACTCATAAGACACACAAAAGAGAAGTGTCAACAATTCAAATTGGTAGTCATCTAGGGACTCATATTGATGCGCCAAGACATTTTATAAAAAATGGTAAAACAATTGACCAATACGACATAAGCCATTTTTGCGGGAATGCCATTTTAATTGATCTCAGTAAAAAATTAAAAAAAACAATCATATCTATAAAGGATGTTAAAAAAAGATTTAAAAATTTTAACGGAAAGATTGTAATTTTTAGATTTGATTGGACAGATAAATATTATGGCAAAAGTAATTTTTTTTATGATCATCCTTACCTCGATTCAGAATTATGTAAATGGTTAGTAAGAAAAGGTATTAAATTAGTTGGTTTTGATAGTCCTCAACCGGATAATCCAAAAAATTCTTTTACTAAATATAAAGATGGTGAAAATCATAAAATATTTTTAAAAAATGATGTTTTAATTATTGAATATCTTACGAATTTAAAAAAAATTAAAAAAAAAACATTTTACTTTATTGGTGCGCCTCTAAACATTCAACATAGTGATGGTTCTCCAGCTAGATGCATTGGAATAATTTAATGTCAAACTTAGACAAAGAATTAAACTTCATATTAAAATATTTAAAATTAAATAAAACAAAACAAATTGATATAGATTATTTGGCAAAAGGATATGTAGATTCATTGGGATTTGTTAAATTTGTAGTAAGTATAGAAAAAAAATTTAAAATTAAATTTGATCAAAAAGATTTTATGAATAGAAAATTTAGAACAATCAAAGGTCTTGCATTGATCATAAGCAAGAAGCAACAAGAATGAAATTTACTGCAAAGAATTTTCATAAGTCTTTAAAAAATATTGGAATTAAAAAAAATGAAAACCTATTTATACATAGTGATTTAGGTCTATTAAAACAATATAAAAATAAAAGAGACATTTATCAAACATGTAAAATTATAATAAACGAACTTTTAAAAATTATAGGAAAAAATGGAACTTTAGCTTTTCCTACGTTTACTTATTCCTTTACAAATAAAAAAAGATATTCCCCAAATATCTCTAAATCAATATGTGGTCATTTATCTGAATATGCAAAAAAAATAAAATCTTCAGCCCTATATAGTGACCCAAATGTCTCTGTAGTTGTTATTGGAAAGAATAAAAGGTTTTTATCTCAAAATTATACTGAAAACGCCTATGGAAAAAACAGTTTCTTTCAAAGATTTTATGAACTCGATGGACAAATTTGTAATATAAATATGGACTCTGCATCAACATTTATCCATCTATTCGAAAGAAATTTAAATGTAAAATATAGGACCGATAAAACTTTCCATGGCTATATTGGAAAAAGTAAAAAAAAAGTTAAGAGCACTATCTTTGTTATTAAAAAAAATAAATCTTATATGGTTGATTTTACAAAATTTCATTTAGCAGCAAAAAAATATTATAAAGTTTCTAATATCGGAAGAGGTTTTATAGGTAAAATTTCATTAAAAAAAACTTTTCAAATTGTCAGTTCAGGTTTGAAAAAAAATAAGAATTTTTTGATTAAAAAAAAATGATTATAGAAAACTTAAAACAAACATATAAATTTATACATCACAACTTAAAAAATTTTAAAATAAAAGATTATAATAATAAAAATATAATTTTGGTTGAACTATATGATTATAAACCATCAACTATTCCGTTTTCATATTTAAGCAATGTATTATCTGAGAAACATGAAGCTAAGATTGTTTGTTATCAACCATATTTTTTAAATTTTATACAGAAAACAAAATATTTTTTTAATCAATATAACCCATTTGGAATAAACGAAATATATAAGTCTTTTGGGGTAAAAAAATTTGTAAGTCCACAAATATCATTTACCACAGCTGAAAAAGAAGATTATGAAAGAATAATTAAAAAGATAAAAAATAAAAAAGATATTCTAGATATAAAAATAGACAATATATTACTTGGAGATTTAATTTATGATGAATTTTTGAGAAGCAAGAATACTATTACAATTAACGCAAATTCTAGTGAATTTAAAAGCTTTCTTAAAGATGCTATTTCACTTTATTACTATTGGAAGAATTTTTTTAAAAAAGACAAAATTAAAGCAGTCTTGATAAGTCATCATGTTTATTTTATGGGGATTGTTCCTAGAATAGCAATATATAAGAATATTCCAGTATATACAGTTGGTATTGCTGAAACCCCAAAATATTTATCAAAAAAATATCCAATAAAACACTGTGGATTTGAAGATTATTTTAAAATTTTTAAAAATTTTAAACCTTCTTTGCAAAAAAATCTTTTGTTAGATGCTAAAAAAAGTTTAAATGAGAGATTTCTTGGAAAGAAAGACATTAAAATATTATTAGATAGATATACAGAAAAAGATTTTTATAACCAAAAAATAACAAAAAAAAAAATTCTTTCTAAAACAAAAAAATTTAAAGTTTTAATTGCAGCCCACCAATTTAACGATGCTGTCCATGTGTATGGAAAATTTTTATTTACAGATTTTTACGAATGGTTAGATTTTTTAGGAAAATGTACTAATAAAACCAATTATGAGTGGTATATTAAATTTCATCCATCAGAATACAAATCTAATTATAAATATATTAAGTATTTTGCAAAAAAATATCCCAAATTTAATGTTCTTCCTATTGATGTAACAAATAATCAATTAATAGAGGAAAAAATAAATATTATACTCACTGTTTATGGTTCTATTGGACATGAATATCCATTATTTGGCATACCAGTAGTTAATGCATCAAAAACTGGTCCACATAAACTTTTTAATTTTAATATTTATCCGAGAGATATGAAACATTACAAAAAAATAATCACTAATTTAGATAAAGTTCCTTTAGTTAAAATAAAAAAAATACAAAAAAATTTACATATCTACTATTTAATGAGATTTTTAATGGAATACAGTTTGATAGATGGGTTTAAAGATAAAATAATTAAATTTGGCCCAAATTATCCAAAAAAAATTTATGAGATTTTTTTAAAACAGTTTTCAAAGAAAAGGAATAAAATGATAATTAAAGTTTATAAAGATTATGTGAACTCTAAAAAATTTAGAGTATATGGAAACAACCTATCTAAAAAATGTAAATTAATAAGATACGGCTAATTAACATTAATTATGAAAGCAATAGTTCTTTTGCAAGTACGATCATCTTCAAAAAGACTTCCTAATAAGTGCTTTTTGTTAATAAAAAAAATTCCATCTATTGTCTATCTTTATAAAAGAGTCGTTTCTAAAAAATACTTTACATCTATTTTGACTTCAAATCATAAAAGTGATGACTTTTTATCTTATACATTAAAAAGATATAAATTAAATTTTTTCAGAGGAAGTTTGGAAAACGTAAAAAAAAGATTTCTAAAATATTTAGAAAAAAAAAATTTCGATACAATCGTAAGAATCACTGGCGACAATCTTTTTATAGACTCTAGCTTAATTTCAATGTTGTTAAATAATTTTAAAAAATCGAATAAAAATTATTTATATATAGATTATAAAAAAAATAATTTACCTTATGGTATATCAGTAGAAATTTTTAATAAAAAGCTTTTGAAAAATTCCAAGAGCAAATCTAATTTTGATAATGAGCATGTAACTTCTATATTTAATAAAAAAAATGCTCAATTTAAATTAAATAGATATTTTAAAAAAAAAAAATACCATTTAAGATGTACTCTAGATTTTATTGAGGACTACTTAGCTTTAAAAAGAATACTTGACACAAAAAATTTAAATACAAAATGGAATATTCTATGCAAAGAAATAAAAAAAATTACAATATATAATAATTATTTTTCTTTTAAAGTTATAAAGACAAGACAAATCAAAAGAAATGAACTGACAAAAATTTTATTATTAAAAAAAAGTTATTGGAAATATTCATTAAATTCCCAAAAAAAATTTTTTTATAAGAACTACAAATTTAATGATAAGCATATTCTTCTCTATAATAAAAATAAACTTATAGGATACAATTGTCTAAAAAACATAAAAATCAATAATATCAAGTGTTTGTTATTAGATAGTTTTATAGTTGAAAAGTCATATAGAGGAAAAGGTATATCAAGCATGCTAATTTCTAAATCTATGAATGAAATTTTAAATTTAGATAAAAAAGCTTTTTTGTTAGCAAACAAAAATTCTATTAAGCTTTATATGGGATTTGGATGGAAAATAATTAAATCAAAATTTTTTAAAACAAAAAAGAAAGACTTGTTAACTATGAAGTTTAATTCTTAATTATTTCAAACTTTTTGAATTTTTTTTTGCTTCTTTTACCTAAAATTTTATAATATTTATTTGCTTCAATCCCATATCCCGGTCTTTTACACGTTATGTTTTGTTCAGTGAACCTCTCCCCAATTTGTATATCTTTTTTTGCAAACATACTTTTTCGGGCAAAAATTCTCATTTTTAATTCTTTTTTTGATGGTTCAATTTTGCCTGTTCCTTCCATATTTTTATTTTCTTTTGCAAAATCACAAATTATTTTTAAATCATTAAAGTCAGCGGAACTTTTGTGGTCAGGACCATCGGCATCTTTGCTAAAAGTAAAGTGTTTTTCTATAATTCTCGCTCCTAAATTTATAGCTTTAATTGATCCAATTACACCAATAGAATGATCTGACAATCCAACATTTTTTGTTATTGATAGTAATTTTTTCATTCTATTTAAATTTAATTCATTATAGTTAGTTGGGTAAAGAGAAACGCAATGTAATAATGTAATATTTTTTTTGAATAATTTAAAAGCAAAAATAATTTCATTTTTTGAAGCCATTCCAGTAGACATAATGACATGATTTGGCTTGGTTTTTTTAATTTGATTAAGTAAAAATAAATCAGTTATATCTGAGGATGCAATTTTAACAAAATCAGTTTTAATACTTTGAATTAATTTTAAGCTCTCTTGATCAAATATACTAAATCCTAAATCAATTTTTATTTTTTTGGTTATGTGTTCGATTTTCTTTAACCATTTTTTTTTTAAAGATACTGATTTCCACATTTCATATAATGTCTGATTAGGCCTGTTTCTAAAAAGTTTATATTTTTTTAAATCATTTTTATCTGCGAGAGTTTCAGCTTTAAATAGCTGAAATTTTACTGCATCTGCACCAGCCAATTTAGCAAGTTTTATAAGTTTAATTATTTTTTTTATACTTCCGTTATGGTTTATACCAATTTCAGCAATAATATAGCACTTATTTTTTTTCATTAAAAAATTTCTTTATTTGAAAGGTTATAAAATCAATGTCTCTTAAAGTTAAATTGTTATGAAATGGTAGACTTAGACTATTCTTAAAAAAATAATTAGTATTTATCAAATTTGATCCATTTAATTTTTTTTTATAGAACGAATGTTTATGCGCAGGAGTATAATGAATTGTAGAGTAAATTTTTTTTTCTTGAAGAAATTTAGCCACTTTATCTCTTACGTTTATTTTTTTAAATAAGATAAGAAAATTATATAGAGCACTTATGTCAGTTTTACTTACAGATGGAATTTCTATTATTCTATTTGTTATAAGAGAATTTAACTTTTTTAAATACCTATCTTTTAATTTTTTTCTGTATTTAATTATTTTATCAATTTTTTTTATTTGTATAATTGCTATACTTGATAAAATATCATTAAAATTAAACTTATAGCCTGGCAAACCTGCATTTAAAATTCTATAGTTCTTTGTATTTTTTCTATTCCAAGTATCTTTATCAAGGCCAGAATTTATTAATATTCTGATTTTTTTTGCTAATTTATTGTTATTTGTAGTAATAAAACCACCTTCACCACTCGTAACTAGTTTATTTGCATGGAGACTAAAAACTGTAACAGTATCATTAAAAGAACCAACATATTTGTTATTTATTTTTGACCCAAAAGCAGTTGCAGCATCATCAATAATTTTAATTTTATTTTTTTTTGCTATTTGGACCAGTTTATTTAAATTAAGTGGATTTCCTCCATTATGAATTGGTATAAAAAATTTGGTTTTTTTTGTAATTTTTTTTGAGAACTCAGCTTCGTTGACATTGCCTGTTGAAAGCTCAATATCACATAAAGAAATTTTCAGTCCTAAATTATAAATTGTATTAATTGTTGATATGTATGTATTTGATGGAGTGATTACCTCGTCACCCTTTTTGGCTCCCATTGCTACTAAACATATAAAAATACCACTAGTAGCTGAATTTACAGCAATTACATTTTTTGTTTTTATTTTTTTTTTAATTTGCTCTTCTAGTTTTAGAGTCAAAGGTCCCGAAGTAAGCCATCCAGACTTTAAAACTTTAACTACATTTCTAATCTCTTTATTATCTATATATGGCTCTGATAGTTTATAAATTTTTTTCATTTATGTAATTTTTTTTTTATAATTTTAAATAAAATTTTTTCAATTCTATACATAGATTTTCCATCTATATATCTTAAATCATTTTTTTTCTTAAGTTTCCCGTTATTTTTAATTTTTTGATATTTCTTTATTATCAGAACAAGTTTTTTTTTAAATATTTTATTTCCTTTTCCAATTAAATGTATTGCTTTAATTCTCTTTAATTTTTTAATTGAATATATTTGATTTTTATAAAGTTGGGTAACAAGAGTAATATTATTACTAGCCAATGACTCAAACATTGAAATGCCACCAGCAGTTATTGATAAGTCTGTATTTTGAAAATAAGAGTGAAGGCTAGTCTGATTTTTTATAAAAATAATTTTTTTGTTTGATAAATTAAATACTGGATTTGAAACTCTAAAACCAGGTCCAATTACAATTCGAATTGATATATCTTTTAAATCTTTAATAATTTTATAGAATCTATAAACTATATTTTTATTATCAGAGCCACCAGTAGTAATTAATAAATTAAATTTATTTGATATTTTTTTTTTAACCTTAGAATATTTTTTGTCTAGTAATATATATTTTATACCTTGAAAAATATTTTTTTTATTTTTCAACTTTTTTTTTAGCGAAAATATTCCATTTATTATGTAATAATTATTTTTATAATCTATGTCATCGTGATCTATTAAAATTATATCTTTTAAATTTTTATTTTGACAAAAAGATAAAAAATATTTTGAAATTTTTTTTGGAGTGTCGTTAATAATTAAGTCATTTGGTTTTAAAAAAAATAAGTTATCATTATTTTTTTTTTTTAATAAAATATTTTTTCTATCTATATACCTATTTACTATTTTGAAGGAATCTTCGTAGGCACTGAATAAGAAATAATAATTAAATCTATTTCTAAATTTTTTTTTTAATAATTCATATAATTTTAAAATTCTAAAAAAATGACCTGTGCCAGCTATTTTCCCTGAGTCACACTCAAACTTAAATACTACATTCTCCATTAATTTTTTTGTTTTTTATAATATTCTATTGTAATAGTTCATTATCTTTTATCTATGAATAAAAAATTTTATAACGATCGAACAATACTTATTACTGGTGCTTCAGGTTCAATTGGATCAGCAATTACTGAAAAAATACTCAAATTTAATTGTAAAGTTGTTAGAGCAATGAGTAATGACGAAGATGGTATTTATAAACTTTCAGAAAACTTGTCAAAGAAAAATGAAAAATTAAGTATAAACATGCAAAAAAATAAAATCAGATACTTTGTTGGAGATATTAGAGATCCAAAAAGATGTGAAGAGATTTGTAAAAAGGTAGATATCATCATTCATGCTGCTGCCATGAAACATGTACCTATTTGTGAATATAATCCAGGAGAAGCAAAAAAAACCAATATAAGTGGAACCAAAAACTTAATTAAAGCTGCAATTAAACATAATGTAAAAAAATTTCTTTTTATAAGTACAGATAAAGTTGTTAACCCAAAATCCGAAATGGGCAAAACCAAGTTACTTGCAGAAAAATTAATACTAAATGCAAATAAAATTAACAAAACAAAGTTTTCAGTTATTAGATTTGGAAATATAATTGGATCACGTGGTTCTGTTCTTCCAAAATTTTTAGACCAAATTAAAAATAATCACAATTTAACAGTTACAAGTAAAAATATGACGAGATTTTTTATAACTATAAGTTATGCTGTAAATAAAATTTTGCTTGCTATTCAAATTATGAATGGCAAAGAAATATTTATTATAAAAAATATGAATTCTATAAAAATTTATGATCTAGCTTTAGCGATAAAAGATTATTTTAAGTTTAAAAAAAAAATAATTATTAAAGGCCGTAGAGAAGGTGAAAAATTATATGAAGAACTTGCAACAAAAAATGAGCAAAAAAGAATAGAAATTCATAAAGATTTTATTATTTTAAAAAGTAAAAATTTAAAAAAAGTAAAATCATATAATTTTGCTAATTCTTTAAATTCAGAAAAAGCGGAAAAATTAAACAAAGAACAAATAATTAGTTTTTTAAGAAAGAGTGCTTTGATAAGATAAAATAATATAAAATCTTTAATTTGTTATTCTTATTATGTTTATAAAATTAAATATTATATAGGAAAGATATTAGTTAGAAAACATTTCAAAATATTATCTTAGCTAGATTATTATTTCTTCAAGATTTTTTTGTATTTTATTATAAAGATTATAATACTTTTTTTTTTTAAGTTTTTTAAGTGAAATTAAAATTATTTTACAATCCTCCAAAGAATTGTGTACATTTTTAATATTTTTAATTTGGAAATATTTTTTTAGTTTTTCTGTTTCAATGGATATCCCAGTTTCCTTTTTTAAGAATGTTCTTAAATTTAATAAATTTATATTTTTCTTCAATTTTTTTTCATTATTAAAACTTGTGTTCATATTAAGTAATTCTAAATCTTTGCCATTACATATAATTAATGATTTATTTTTTATAATTTTATTTATTCTTTTTAAAAAATCTTTAAAATAAATAGCTTTTGAGTATTTACTTAAATTTAAGTTTGTAAGCTTTATTAATCTACCAGGTATATTTTGCTTAGTTTTAATATAGAAATTATACTTATTTAATATTTTTAACTTATCAAAATCACTTATTTTAATCATTGAAAATTGAAATATTTCCGGAAATTTAATTTTTTTAAATTTAATAAGTTGTTTAAAAGATGACTTGTTTTTACTTATTGATATAAATTCTGTATCTACGATAAATATATTCAATATTTCTCCTAAAAGTTATTAATTATTTTAATTAAATAAATTGTATTATAGAAATCCCTTGATATAAATTATTTTTATAAATGTTTGTAATAAAGTCATGTTCTCTACAATAAAAATTAAACAATTAAAATTTTTTAATTTTCTAACAACAAAAAAAACCATTAACTCCTTTTTACTTAATTTTTTTGGCTTACAAATATTTAGATATCTTCTTTCTAAGTTTATATATTTTTTATTAGGTTTTTTTTATTCAGAAAAAAAAATGCAAAAATATTATAAAAATGGTTATTTAATGATTGATAAATTTTTGTCTGAAGAAAAATTTTTGAAAATTAAGGAAGAATTTAACAACATAATCGAGAAAGAGAAAAAAGGTAGAAATACTTACGCACAAAATTACTTAGAAAAAAATTCTTCAATAAATTACATTTTGTTTGAGTTTGAAGACAACAATGAAAATAAAATCTTATATCCAGAGTTATATTCTCTCTATAAAGATAAAAAAATTTATAATTTTTTTCAATCTGCAGAGAGAAAAAAAAAAGTCATGTTATACATGAGATTGGAAAGAGTTATAACTAATGATCAATTAAAAAATGACG
>MDTA01003223.1_pt1 | contig 16748 bp, 17 predicted proteins | sample 811151 | NCBI WGS metagenome assembly MDTA01 (sample SAMN05326648, study PRJNA326480) | marine metagenome | isolation source: seawater | place: Indian Ocean: South | collected 2010 | reverse complement strand
CTACTGCAGTAGAGACAGCAATTAAAATTGCAGTAGCTTACTTTAGATCAATCGGTCAAACTAATAGATTTAAGTTTGTTGGCAGAGAACGAGGTTATCATGGCATGAACATCGGAGCCTTGACTGTAGGCGGTATACCAAATAATTCAAAAGAATTTAAAAATATTTTAATGCCAGGCGTCGAACATATGAGACACACTTTTTTACCAGAACACAAGTTTGTAAAGGGTCAGCCAGATACAGGATCTGAGCTAGCAGATGATTTAGAGGTTATTGCAAAAAAATTAGGGGGAGAAAATATAGCTGCATGTATTGTTGAACCTATCGCAGGATCTACGGGAACTCTAATTCCTCCAAAAAATTATTTACAAAAGTTAAGAAAAATTTGTGATAAGTACGGTATACTTTTAATTTTTGATGAAGTAGTAACTGGTTGGGGCAGAACGGGTTCCGCTTTTGCTGCACAAGAATTTGGAGTAACTCCAGATATGATAACAATGGCTAAAGCTACAACAAATGGAATTGTCCCTATGGGAGTAGTGGCAGTTAGAGAAAAAATTTACCAATCAGTTATGGATGCTTCTCCAGAGGGAGCGGTTGAGTTATTTCATGGCTACACTTATTCTGGAATACCTGTTGCTGTATCAGCAGCGATAGCAGTTCAAAAAATATTTGAAAAAGAAGATATTTTTAACAGAGTCAAAAAAATATCTAAATATTTTGAAGATGGATTGCATTCTTTGAAAGATCTAAGCTGTGTCGATAGTATTAGAAATTATGGACTTTTAGGTGGTATAGATATTTCAATGAGAGATAAACCTGGCAAAGCTGGATTTAATGTATACAAAAAATGTTATGATGCTGGAGTAAATATTAAACCTACCGGAGATGCTCTAATTATCGCGCCACCATTTGTATGTGAAAACAAAGATATTGATGAAATAATAGATAAAATGCGAAACGGAATTTCACATCATCAAAAATCGTAGTAAATTCTCAATCATTTTGGGTCGAATCACTTGTGACAGACCAATTTGATCAAACAGTTTATTTATCTAAATTCAATATATGCTTTAATAAACTTATGAGTGCAGAGTATAAGTTTAATAGTCATGAAGAAGTTCAAGAAATGAGAACTCAAACTAAAGTTAAGTTGACTGATTTATTGTCTAGAATAAATGAGGAAAAGAAACTTGAGAGAAATAGAAACTTAGCTCTAAGTGTGGCAGCTGTTTCAGCTGTGACGGTATTTGCAATTATTTTGACGCTTTAATCCTTAAAAATCCAATTTTTCAATAGTTAATCAATTTATTTTTTATTTCATTACAGTAGAAAGCATTGATATAAGAAATCAATGAAAATAAACAAATGTAGAGGTTGTAAGAAAAACAAACTTAAAAAATTGTTTTCATTAGGAAGCATGTGCTTCACAGGTAAATTTCCTTTATTAAATCAAAAAATAAATAAAAAACCTATTTCATTAGTCATTTGTATAAACTGTGGATTAGTTCAACTTGGACACAATTTTGATTTAAAATATCTTTATGGACCGGACTACGGTTACCGTACGGGAATTAACTCTACTATGCTTGATCATGTAAAAGGTGTAGTAAATTTTTTATCAAAAAAAACTAAATTAAAGAAAAAAGACTTTGTATTAGATATAGCTAGTAATGATGGATCTTTACTAAACTTTTATAAAAAAGATATCATTACTTTTGGAATTGACCCAATACTTGATAAATACAAAGATAATTATAGAAAGATTAATTATAAGATCTCTGATTTCTTTTCATTCAAAAAAGTTAATGCTAAAACAAAAAAAAAGTTTAAAATTATAACTGCTCTTTCAGTTTTTTATGACACCCAAGATCCAAATAAATTTTTAAAAGATGTTAAAAAAATACTTTCTAAAGATGGAGTTTTCTTACTGGAATTTGCAGATTTAGCTTCAATTATTCAAAAAAAAATGTTCGATACAATTTGTCACGAACATCTTGAATACTTCAGTAGTAAAGTAATAATAAATTTATGTAAAAAAAATGGCTTGAGAGTATTTGATATAAAACAAAATTCGATTAATGGTTCTAGTAAGCAATATTATGTATGCCACGAAAATTCAAAATACGTTCCTGACCAAAAAATAATTAATAAGACTATCAATTTAGAGAATAATCTTGAGTTAACAAAAGTTAAAACTTTTCAAAAATTTATAAAAAATATTAATGAAACAAGATATAGATTGGTGAAGTTATTAAAAAAATATAAGAAGTCAGGTAAGAAAATTCATTGTTATGGGGCTTCAACAAAAGGAAATGTTTTATTACAATATTTTAAGCTTAATAACAAAATAATTGATTTTGCTGCTGAGAGAAATAAAAATAAATATGGATTGTATACACCGGGTACAAAAATAAAAATAATATCTGAGGCACTTTCACGTTTTCACAAACCAGATTATTATTTAGTTTTACCTTGGCATTTTAAAAGGGAAATTTTAATTAGGGAGAGAAAAATCAGAAGAAAAGGAACAAAATTTATTTTTCCTTTACCAAATTTAGAGATTGTTTAAGCTGAGTATAAATTTTCAACGTGTTTTTCAAAATGTAACTGGAAATAAAAATCATATGCTTTAGAACCACTTGGATAAATTAAAGGAAAGTTAGGACCTGACTCTAATAATCTGGGTACTTTGATAGCTTCAGCTAAAGCATACCCAAATGATAAGTTCCCAATAAATATTTTTGCATTTTTAATTATTGAGGCCAATTCAAGAAAATCTTTACTATCGTAATATTCTAAATTAGGAATACTTTTTTTTAAATCTTCGTATTCATTTTTTAAACCAACAAAAACAACATTTTTATATTTACTCAAAAATGAATAATTAATAAATTTGTTTTGACGTCTTAAACTTCTCAAAATTATAATATAGTTTTTAAATTTGTCTGAGCTATCTACACTAATCCAGTTTTTCGATGCATCAGTATGAACTCCTAGTAAGTGATAATACCACCTGACAGAGTCCATATTAAAATTGTAAGGAAGCTCTCTAAAAAAATTTAAATCTACATCAATAATCTCCTTATTAAATATTTTTACGTCATTTAAATAATTTTGTTTTTTTAATAAAGGTATCAATTTATTAATTATTTCTTCTGTTAAGTATACTTCACCTAAAGGGTGATCTTTTTTTTTCACATTAATAGGTATTTTTTTATTTTTCTGAACATAAAAGTTACATTTTTTTGTTTTTGAAATCTCTTTTACCAAAGCCAAACTATTTATAATGTCACCTAAGTGTCCATAATGCAAAAAAGAGATCGTGTCTTTACTTGAAATGACTTCTTGAAACGCTTTAATTTTAGGTAAAATAATATTTTTATATTTTTCTTTTTTATTATCTTCTTTATTTTTAAAAAATTTTTTAAAAAGATCTCTCACAACAAAAAGTTTAATAACCTTCTTTTTCTACAAATTCCAAATCAGCTCTTACCATATCCTCAACAAGTTTCTTGAAATCATATTTTGGTTTCCAATTAAGCTCTTTTTTTGCTTTTTTACAATTTCCTAAAAGACTCTCAACTTCGGAAGGGCGATATAATTTTTTTTCTATTTTTACGTATTTTTTGTAGTCTAAGTCGACCAATGAAAAAGCATATTTAGCAAAATCTCTTACGGTATAATGTTTTCCAGTGCTGATTACAAAATCATTTGGTTTTTTTTTATTTAACATTAACCACATTGCCTCAACGTAATCTTTTGCATGACCCCAATCTCTTTTAGCTTCTAAATTTCCAAGTTTAAGATCTTTTTGAAGTCCAAATTTTATTCTTGCAACTGAATGAGTAATTTTTCTAGTAACAAACTCGAAACCTCTACGAGGTGACTCATGATTAAATAAAATTCCACTACAACAAAATAAATTATAAGCCTCCCGATAGTTTCTTGTTAAATCAAACCCAGCAACTTTAGAAATACCATAAACAGATCTAGGATAAAAAGGAGTTTTTTCTGTTTGAGGTATTTCCCTAACTTTTCCAAACATCTCTGATGATCCAGCAAAATAAAATTTTGTTTTTGGTGAAAATTCTTTTATTGCGGATAATAAAAAATGAGTACCATTTATATTAGTATTAATTGTCGAGAATTCATCTTTAAATGCATAGTCAATATAACTCTGCGCTCCTAGGTGATAAATTTCGTGAGGTTTTATTTTGGTTATAATATTAATAATACTTGCATAGCTCTCTAATGACCCAGCATGAATATTTAATTTATCGATAAAATTTTTTAATCTCCAAAAACGATGCAATTTATCTTCAGAGGCAACCCTCCTGACCATACCATGAACAGAGTAACCTTTTTTTAATAAAAATTCCGCTAGATACGATCCATCTTGACCAGTAATACCTGTAATAAGAGCAATTTTTTTCATTATTTTAACATAATTAAATATAAGTGTTAGATTATAACTATAATAAAATTTTGACTAATTCTATAAAAAAGAAATTACAGACTTTATTTAAAAGTTTTGGCTATTTTATTGGCTCAATCTTTTATGGAAGAATAAATGGAGTAATAGACTCAAAAAATCATGAATCTATCGAAATTCTTAATCAGCTTTTAGATCAAAAGCACTCTTACAATATATATAAAATGAAAAAAACTAGATTATACACTGATACAGTAAACGACACAGCATTTATAATAGGTAAAAAAATTGTCGAGGGTCCATCATATCAATATCGATCAATTAAACTTAAAGATGTAAAAAATTCAAATGTAAAAGATAATATTGTTTTTGAGAAAGGAACGTCCCGTGTAAAAAAATATTTTAGAGGCACAGTTTTATCACTTTTAACAGGCGGTGCAGGGAATTCAAATTATTGGCATTGGTTATTTGATGTTTTACCTAGATTAAAGATTTTAGAAGAAAAAATTAATTTAGATAAAATTGATTTTTTTTTATTTCCAGATATAAGTGAAAAATTTCAAAAAGAAACTGTTGATTTATTGAACATTCCACAAGATAAAATTATATCTAGTAAACAATTTAGGCATATTTCTGCTGATCAAATAATAGCTGTAGATCACCCATATGTGATAAAAAATGATCCTTCAATAGAAATTCAAAACATGCCTCAATGGATTTTGAAATTTCTAAGAGAAAAATTTGTTAGAAAAAAAATATTAAAAAAATTTCCCGAAAAATTTTACATAGACCGTAAAGATTCAAAATCTAATCATAGACACCTTAGAAGAATTTTAAATGAGGATGAAGTAAAAAAATTTTTGATTCAGAAAGGATTTTCAATTGTTACTTTAAGCGATTATACCTTTGAAGACCAAGTTAACTTGTTTTATAACGCAAAAAAAATTGTCGGTTTACATGGAGCCGGATTTGCAAATTTAACATTTTCCCAGTCAGAGACTTTAGTATTGGAATTAAAACCAGAGACAGCTGGTTCGGTTATTGAAAATTTAGCAAAAAACTTAAACCTTGATTATAGAGAAATCTCAATAAAATCCAGTGAATATTCAAATAACGACCAGCAAGGTTTGATTTCTGTTCCAATTAATTTATTAGAAAAAAAAATAGAAATTGATTATAAGTAAAGTATTAAAATGGATGAAATAAAATTACTAGCACTACTCATAGGTTCAGGTTTTTTATTTAGGATGGCATTAATCTATACAGGTCAGTTGTGGGCAAAGTCACATGCTCAAACGGTAACTTTTTTAATTTTGCCTTTAATTACTTATGTGATTACAAATACTATAGCAAACAATATTGCCTTATCTTTAGGTATGATAGGCGCTTTATCGATAGTTAGATTTAGACACCCAGTAAAAAGTCCATTGGAGTTGATTATGTACTTCGCACTTATTACTGTGGGTATAGCTACCAGTGTTAGAACAAAATGGGCTATTCAATTAATCGTAGTTACAGTATTAATTATTTTATTGGTTAAATTTTTTCAAACTCTATCAAAAAAATATGGAAAGTCTTTTTATAACATGTCTTTTAATGAGGGCGTAAGTACCAATACTCTTGAAATAACAGCGAAGAGTAAAATAGATATAATAGAAACTAATGAATTTTTGATTAGTTCATTTAGTGATTATGCTGAGAACAAAATAATTTATAGATTGAATTTTGAGAGTAAAAAAGATCTTCAGTCATTTAAAGATAAACTTGAAAAAAACAATCAAATTGAAAAAGTAAATATTATTTATAATTAAAATATGAAAAAATATTTATTTATATTTTTTTTTATATTAATTTTTAATCAATCATTCGCCGCACAAAATAAATCAATATCTGATTTAAAAGGCTGTGCTTTCAAAATCACAAATAGTTATGTAAAGGATATAGATAATTTAAGAATTAAATTAATTGAAATAGATGTTCATGACTACAGAAAATGGACTGTAAATGGTGTAAGAATCCTTACCAACAGATACAGATATGTTCCAGATAAATACAAGAGAAGATTTAATTCAACAGTTACAGTTACTTATCAAGATGAAAGTAAATGTAAATTTGAAGCACGTGTAAGGCACAGTGGAGATGAGAAAGATCATATTGGACAATTTGAAAATTCAATCACCCAAAGCTTAGATGTTCATTTGATTGAAGGAAACATACGAGGGATAACAAAATTTAAATTACTAAGACCTAAAACTAGGGGGATTTTAGAAGATGAAATTTTGATAACTGAGATTTTAAGAAATTTAAATTTTTTAGCACCTAGAACAATAAAAATGCAAGCAAGAGTAAATAAAATTACAAGCACAATGTTATTTCAAGAAAAGGCTGCCAAAGAAATGCTAGAGTATAATAAGAGAAGAGAAGGGCCAATTCTAGAAGCAGACGAAAGATTTTTTTTCAAGGCGGTCAGTAAAATAGAGGATAATCATCTGAGTGGATGGGACATGGGGGTAGTACCTTTAATGAACCAAAGTTCCAAATACATGCTATCAAAACAAATAAATACTAATATTTTAGAAAAAAGCGAAGGACATAAAAAGATGTCTTTAAACGCAGTCGCTAATTTAAATATAGTTTACCTTTATTTTTCAAATAGATTTCAAGATGAACTAAATAATTTTAATTATTTCGATTATGACTTAGATAATACTTTGTTAGGAAATTACAATAAACATAAAATTTCGAAACTTGATGAATATAACCTTTTCATGCAATCAACTAATAGCACACATGGTTTAGCCGCAAATAATAGAAAATTTTACTGGAATTCAATAGAAAATTATTTTGAGCCAGTAAATTATGACTCTAACGCTAATATTGATGCTGAAATTCCAGATGGTGTATTTAGATATCCAATAAGTGAAAAATTTCTTAATTCATTTAGTAATTTAAATAATAAAATTAAAAAAATTAATCATTCCAGAGTATTAAATAATTTGCAACTTTCAGGCCTTAATTATTCAAAAGATAAATTGGAAAAAAAAATACAAAAAATTTTGGTAAATTTAAAAAAATTAGAAAAAAATTATCTCAAATACCCGTCAAATAAGCTTATAAAACATAACCAAACCAAAGAACTTGATAATATCTTGGCAAACTATCACAAAAATTTAAAAGCAAATCACCCAGAAACATACTTAATAAAAAATAACTTTAATATAAACAATTTTCAAAAATGTGAAATTTATCTTGAAAAGTGTTTAGACATAGATTTTTCAACAATCGAGCTTTCTAATCTATTAGAGGGTGAATTAACAAAAAACAACTCCTCATTTCAATATTTGGGAAATGATTTTATTTTTAAAAATTTTTCTAATAATTATAAATTTAAAAAATTTAAAGAAAGTTCTATTTTTTATGAAAATGGTATAAGTGTTTTTACTAACGAAAATGAAAATATCATTAATATTAGACAAAATATTTCAGGTGCCAAAGTTTTTTTTATTAATGGAACAATTAAAGATACGATTATTAATTTTGAAGGCTTTGAGCAACCTTTAGAAAAAGAAAATATCAATCTAAAGGGGTTTCCAATTAATGAAAGTGGTTTAACAGGTTGTTTATCGCTTATAAATCTTGAAGTTAGAAATATTTCGCTTAGTGCATCTAATTCATCGTGTGAGGACTCAATCAATTTTATAAATACATCCGGGGTAATAGAAGATGTAACAATCAATGCATCTTATAGTGATGCTTTGGATATAGATTTTTCAAATTTAAAAATTAAAAACATAAATGTTAATTTTGCCAAAAATGATTGCGCAGATTTTTCTTATGGAAATTACGTAATAAAAAATTTAAATCTAGAAAATTGTGGTGATAAAGCTCTGTCAGTTGGAGAAAAGTCAGAATTAATTTTAGAAAACATCAATGCAAACAATTCTATGATAGGTATTGCATCAAAAGATAGTTCAATAGTAACTACAAAAAAAATTACTTTTAACTCTGTTAATACTTGTTTGTCTGCCTACAAAAAAAAACAAGAATTTGAGGGCGGAATAATAAATTTTAACAAAATGGATTGTGATTTCAAAAATGAAAAAGTAAGTTTTGATAAATATTCTTTAGTAAATGAAAATAAAAATTTATAGTAAATATTATGAGTTTTAGAATAGAAGAAAAATTATTTTTTAAACCTGAAAACTTACTTCAATTTAGGGAATTTTTATTAAAAAATTCTGCAAAGCAGTTATTTCAAAAAAGATTAATAAATAGTTTATACTTTGATAACCTTAAACTTGAAATGTATAAGGATTCAATTGAAGGTTCAGTACCTAGAAAAAAAATCAGAATAAGAAATTATCCAAACTCAGAAGATAAAAATTTTTATTTAGAAATCAAAACATCGTCAGTTGAAGGAAGATTTAAAAAAAGAAAAAAAATTAATAAAGAAGAATTTGATTATTTTAAAAAAAAACGGAATTCTTGATAGCACTTATGGGACATGTTTACCAAATTTTTTTGTAAGTTATGAGAGGGAGTATGCAAAAATTAAAGATGTTAGAATTTCAATTGATAAAAAAATTTCATATAAAAATTTTACTAATGCAATAATTTACTATGATAATAAATCTATTGTTGAATTGAAAACCTCAATAGATAAAAATTTAGACGACTTAATTAGGCTTTTTCCCTTTCAAAAAATAAGATTTTCTAAATACTGTTTCGCAGTCGAAAATCTTAATTAAAATTGTTGTTTATTTATTTATACTATATATAAAATATATTAATTTTGGCGAGGTAGCTCAGTTGGTTAGAGCACAGGACTCATAAGCCTGGGGTCGGCGGTTCGAATCCGCCCCTCGCTACCAAATTTCAAAATTATGAAAAATGTTTCAATTTTTTGTCTCACTCTTGACCCAGATCACGAAGATTTGATTAAAAAACTATCTCTTATACCGGTTGGTCTTGGCAATAAAAAATTTTCTTATGATTGTTTATCAGATAAACAGGGTAAAAATATATCTCAAAAAAATCCTTATTATGGCGAATACACCTTTCATTATTGGCTATGGAAAAATTATATGGATGAAATAAAGACCCCTTGGGTTGGTTTTTGTCAATATAGAAAATTTTTTGTTAAGAAAAAAATCGATGAAAGAAATATAAATTTTGAAAATTTAAAAAATTTATTAATTAATGAAATAAATTTTTTACCTGAAAATTTTGATTGTATATTAGGAACAAAATTTTCAGTTCAAAATTATAAACTATCTAAGATATTAAAAAATCATTTATTTGATTTTTTTATTAATCCAAATATTCTTTTTGATAAAAGAAAGAGGAATTTGAAATTTCACTTTGATTTATTTCATGGCAAAGGAAATTTGGATAAAGCCATAGAAACACTTGATATAAAAAATAGACATGACTTTGCAAATTATATGAATATAGAAACTTCTTTTTACCCACACAATATGTTTATCTGTAAAACTAAAATATTAAACGACTACTACAATGAAATCTTTCCATGGTTAGAGAAATGCGAGGACATTTTTCCATTTGATAAATTAAAAGGGTACGGTCTCCAAAGAATTTACGGTTTTTTAGCTGAACGTTTCCTATCATATTGGTTTCAAAAAAATCATCGAATTATTGAAAAGCCAATTATTGTAAAAGATATATCTAGCTATAAATATTTATAGCTTTGTTTAAATTCTTTTAAAGAAATTAATTTTCTATCTTTTTTGGAGATATTTAAACTTTTACTTGGCCATTTTATTTTTAATTGATTATCTAGTAAGTTAATTCCGCTCTCAAATTTAGGTTTATAATAATTAGTTAATTTATAATAAATTATATTTAATTTTTCATAACTATAATATCCATGAGCAAATCCCTCAGGAACGTATAATCCTAAGCAGTTTTTATCTGATAATAAAATTTTAAATGTTTTTCCGAAAGTTTTAGAATTTTTTCTTAAATCAATGACACAATCTAAGATTTTACCTTTTACAACACATATGTACTTAGCCTGCTGATATTTATATTGAAAATGGAAACCTCTTAATGCTTTTGCTTTTGAAGTTGTACAGTATTCATACACAAAGTTTTTATTTTTAAGAATTCGGTTATTAAAAGTTACTCTTAGATTACCTCTGTTATCCGTATATTTATTTTGTTTTATAATATATAAATCTTTTATTTTAGTTTTAATAATTTTCATCTATTTAAATATTTATTTAATTTTTTAAGACTCATGAAAATTTTAGGTGGTAATTGGCCTGTAGATCTAATTTTTTTTACGGAATAATTGTTTTTTTTTGCAAATTTATAAATACTTTGTGATTTTCCACCTATGTTTATCACTCCTCTTAATGGAATAACTTTAATAAAGATTTTTGCAAAATCATCATGAAAAATAAAATTAGTTTTTACGTTTGAAAAAGCTGATTTATGCGTGAAAGGTTTTTCAGTCATACAAGCTCTTATTATTAGAGAGTTTTTATACATTTGAACTGCAGATTCAGCGCCTAATTTAGACCAGCCATAATTATTCCAAGGTAGCAAAGGATCAGTCTCCTTATAATTTCCTTTTTTACCAGGATATAAATAACTTGTTGAAAAAAAGATTATTTTAATTTTTTTTTTGTTACAAATTTTTACTAAGTTAGCGGTCCCAATTATATTTAAATCAATACTTTTGTTTATATCTTTTTCATGTATTGACATTGGTCTAGATAATCCAGCTAAATGAATAACACAATCAGGTTTAAGCTGTTCAAAATTTTTCTTAATTGATTTTGTAGATAATATGTCTAATTGTTTTTTATTTCTGAATATAAAACGATATTTAGAAACTATTTTTTTAAGTTGACCTGCAAATCTCCCATCACCCCCAGTAACTATAATTTTTTTGATCATTTTTAAATTAATTTCTTAAGGTAATCTGAGTAAATACAATTACCGTAAAAACTTATGGCTTTTTTGATATCTTTTTTTTCTAACCATTTATTTTTCAAAGCTATTTCCTCTAAGCAAGCAATTTTAAGTCCTTGTCTATTTTCCAGAGCTGAAACAAAAGATGAGGTGTTGTAAAAATCATCTATTGACCCAGTATCAAGCCAAGCACCACCTCTACCAAGAAATTCAGCAGTAAGCTTATTTTTTTTTCTATATCTATTTAACAAGTCTACAATTTCTAATTCATTTCTTTTAGAAGGCTTCAGAGATTTACTATATTCAACAACCTTATTATCGAAAAAATATAGACCAGTAATCGCCAAATTTGATTTAGATTTTCTTGGCTTTTCTTTAATTGAAATAATTTTATTTTTTTTACTCATAAAAGCTACACCATAAAGTTCTGGTTTACTTACAGAGTGTAATAAAACCTTGCAACCTGAATTTAGCCTAGTGCAATTTTTAAGTTTATTTGTTAAACTTTGCCCATAAAAAAAATTATCTCCCAATATTAAAGCAACCTTGTCTTTATCAATAAATTTTTTACCTAATATAAACGCATCAGGCAATCCTCTTGGTCTGGGTTGTTCTATATAACTAATATTAACGCCAAAACGTTTTCCGTTATCAAGTATTTTTCTAAATTGATTTAATTGACCTTTATTTACAATTAATAGAATATTCTTAATTCCAGCTAACATCAAAACGGAAAGCGGATAATAAATTAGAGGTTTATCATAAATAGGTAATAACTGTTTATTAACTGCTTTTGTCAAAGGGCTCATCCGTGTCCCATGTCCGCCAGCTAAAATTATTCCCTTTTTGATCATATTTTCAAACCTAACCTTTTAAAAAATTTTCTTTTAGAAAAAAAATTAAAGAATTCATAATTTTTTAAGTACCAATTAAATGTTTTTTCTAAACCGGACGAAAGATTTATAGAGGGACGCCATTTTAATTTTGTTCTAATTTTTTTACAATTAAGAGAATATCTAAAATCATGCCCAGGTCTATCTTTCACAAATTTAATTTTTACTTTTTTTCCAATCAAAATTTTTTTATTTCTAATAATTTTTAATAAAAATTTGGTTAAATTAAGATTATTTATACTAATTCCTGATCCTATGTTGTAACTTTCACCAATTTTACCTTTTTTGTAAATTTGAAATAAACCATTACAATGATCTTCTACATATATCCATTCCCTTGAATTTTTACCTGTCCCGTAAATTGGCAGAGATTTATTATTTAAAATATTAAATATCAATGTTGGAATTAATTTTTCTGGAAATTGTCCTGGTCCAAAATTATTGCAGCAATTGGATATCATCACATCAATTTTGTAAGTTCGAGCATATGCTTTAATTAAGTGATCAGCACTTGCTTTACTGGCTGAATAAGGTGAACTTGGTTTGTAAGGACTCAATTCATTTGATTTTTTATTTTTTTCTAAGTCACCGTAAACTTCATCGGTAGAAACATGAATAAGCTTAATTTTTTTTTTATATTTTTTTTTAAATTTTCTTATTTGTTCTAGGATATTAAATGTTCCTAGAATATTCGAATATACAAAATCTTTTGGAGAGTCTATAGATCTATCAACGTGAGTTTCTGCAGCAAGATTAAAAATAACATCTGGTCTAAATTTGATTAAAATCTTATAAATTTTTTTATCATTTATATCTAAATTTATGAATTTGTAATTTTTAACTTTTAAGTGTTTCAGCAAATATGAACCTTTTGCGTATTTATTATTATCAATATTGATAACGTTATATTTTTTTTTGACTAAAAAATTAACTAAGTTACTACCAATAAATCCATTTCCACCAGTAACAATTATATTTGTCATTTAAAATTTAGTTTAAGAGACATTTTTATTATATAATGTAATAAGATAGTTAGTTATTTAAATCAATAATTTTAATTAAAATGGATAACAATAAAATTACAGTAGTTATTAATACTTTTAAAAGCGAAGATAAAATAAATCAATGCATAGATTCTATTGGTGTAGAATACAAAATAATCATTGTAGAAAATTCAAGCAATAAAAAATTCAAAGAAACTTTAGAGAAAAAATATAAAAATGTAGAATGTTTTTTAACTGGAGAAAACCTTGGTTACGCAAAAGGTAATAATTTCGGTCTATCAAAAGTAAAAAGCAAGTATGCTTTAATTATTAATCCTGACGCACTTGTTGAAAAAAATGCAATCAATAATTTTTTTAAGTCTGCTGAAAAAATTAAAGATTTTTCAATAATTGGTCCGGCAAAACAAGATGAATATAGCGATGTAAATAATGACAAAAATAATAATGAGATATATGAAGTAAATAGCATTAAAGGTTTTGCAATGTTTTTAAATTTAAAACAATTCCAAGATGTTGGTTTTTTTGACGGTAATTTTTTTATTTATTTAGAGGAAATTGATTTATGCAAAAGACTAAGAGAAAAAAATAGAAAAATTTATTTAGATAAAAACATCAAAGTAACCCATTTAGGTGGTAGCTCTCATAATGAAGAAATAAATTTCGAGATGGAGCTATCTAGAAATTGGCATTGGATGTGGTCTACTTTTTACTTTAATAAAAAACATTATGGATATTTAAAAGCATTGATAAAAGTAGGAAAAAAACTTTTTTCTTCAATATTTAAAATAATTTATTTTACATTTTTATTAAATTCTAAAAAAAGAAAAATTTATTTCCAACGTTTATCAGGTTTACTTAATTCGATGATTGGAAAAAAATCGTGGTATAGACCAAAAATAATAAATAATTGATAAATAAAATATTTTATATATAAAAACCCCATGTCCTCAAAAACCAAAAAAGTTTTAGTTACCGGCGTAGCAGGTTTTTTGGGTTCTCATTTAGCGGAAAAACTGGTTAACCTTGGTCATGAAGTAATCGGTATTGATAATATGATAGGTGGATATGAGGACAATGTGCCAAAAAAAATAAGATTTCACAATTTTGATTGCTGTGATTTTAAAAAAGTTCAATCAATAATGAAAGGTATAAATGTTGTATATCACTGTGCAGCAACAGCTCACGAAGGATTATCAGTATTCTCTCCTTATGAAATTACTAAAAATAATTATTTAGCTTCAGTTTCAATTTTTTCTGCTGCTGTAAACGAAAAAGTCGAACGTATAATATTTTGTTCCTCAATGGCCAGATACGGTGATCAAAAAGCTCCATTTGTTGAATCAATGAAACCAAAACCTGTGGATCCGTACGCCATTTCTAAAGTTGCTTCTGAAGAAGTTTTAAAAAATTTATGTGAGCTTAATGGAATAGAGTGGGTAATAGCTATACCACACAACATCATTGGCCCAAAACAGAAATATGATGACCCTTTTCGAAATGTAGTTTCAATTATGATTAATAGAATGTTACAAGGAAAAGCCCCAATTATTTATGGAGACGGAGAACAAACAAGATGTTTCTCTTACATAGATGATTGTTTAAGTTGTCTTTTACCAATGTTGGATCAAAAAAATCTTAATAAAGAAACAATTAATATTGGACCTGATGAGGAATTCGTTACAATAAACAAAATTTCTGAAATTTGTTCAAATATTACTGGTGTTAACTTAAACCCGATTTATAAAAAAGACCGACCTCAAGAGGTTAAGCATGCCACTTGTTCAGCTGATAAAGCTAGAAAGCTTTTAAACTATAATACTAAAGTTAATTTGAGAGATGGCATTCAAAAAACGTTTGAGTACATAAAAAAAAGAGGCGTTAGACCTTTTGATTACAATATCAACATTGAAATTAATAATAAGCTTACCCCATCAACTTGGAAAAATAAGGAAATTTAGTGTCCTGGGAATTCTATCAAACTCTCAACAAAATATCCTTTATTTTTTAGAAGTTTTTCTCCTGGCAAATCAAAAAGATTAATAACAAATATAAACCCAGCTACCTTTCCACCAGAAATTTCCACTAGCTTTGCAGCTGCCTCTGCAGTTCCTCCAGTAGCAATGAGATCGTCAATTATTAAAATTTTTTCATTTTTTATAATCGAGTCTTTATGAACTTCTATTGTCGCTTTTCCATATTCTAGTTCGAAATCAACAGAGTGAGTTTCAGATGGAAGTTTATTTTTTTTTCTTAATAGAATAAATGGTTTTTTCAATTTATAAGACACAGTTGATGCAAAAACAAATCCTCTTGATTCAATCGCAGCTACTTTGTCGAAATTGATTTTTTGTGAAATTTCTATAATTTTATCATTTGCATATCTAAACGCGTCAGCATTTTTAATTAAAGTTGTTATATCTCTGAATAAAATACCTTTTTTAGGGTAGTCAGGAATCGATCTTATGTGTTTTTTTAAATCCATAATTTAGCTTCAAGTTCTAGCAAAAAACCATTAATAGTTAAATAATGAAAAAAAGAAAGCTTGGGATAATTGGGGGTAGTGGCCTTTATAAAATGGAGGGCTTTGAAAAAACAAAGTGGAAAAAAATAAGCACTCCATGGGGCAAACCTTCAGACGAAATTTTATTGGCTAGTATCGGAAGAGAAGAAATTTGTTTTATTCCTAGACACTCAAGAGGTCATAAAATCAATCCATCAAATATAAATTTTAGGGCAAATATTGATGCAATGAAACAGTTAGGAGTAACAGATATCATCTCGGTATCTGCTGTTGGATCATTAAAAGAAAACTTAGATCCAGGAAAATTTTTAATTGTAGACCAATTTATTGATAGGACCTTTGCAAGAGTAAAAACGTTTTTCAATGAAGAAATAGTAGCCCATGTTTCAATGGCCAAACCTACAAGTTCTGGACTTGCAAAGTGTTGTGAGGCTGCATTAAAAAAATTAAATATTAGTCACCAACTTGGAGGAACATACATAGTTATGGAAGGGCCTCAATTTTCGACTTTAGCCGAGTCAAATTTATACAGATCTTGGGGAGCTGATGTTATCGGCATGACTAATATGCCTGAAGCTAAATTGGCTAGAGAAGCTGAAATTAGATATTGCACTATTGCAATGGTGACAGATTACGATTGCTGGCATCCTGATCATGATGAGGTAGATGTTAGCATGGTAGTTCAAACTCTAATGAAAAATGCTGCTAATGCACAAAATATGATCAAAGAAATAATAAAAACATTTAAAAACTATTCAGTAGAGAAGGATCCTGCAAACAATTGTTTGGATGTTGCCATAATAACTGATCCAAAGTTAAGAACAAAAAAAACAATCAAAAAATTAAAAAATATTGCCGGTAGAGTTTTAAATAAAAAATAACCTTAATGCCAACTTATACAGTAAAATATTCCAATATTAATCTTTCACAAAAACAAAAAAACTCTATTGCAAATG
>MDTA01172410.1_pt1 | contig 16749 bp, 13 predicted proteins | sample 811151 | NCBI WGS metagenome assembly MDTA01 (sample SAMN05326648, study PRJNA326480) | marine metagenome | isolation source: seawater | place: Indian Ocean: South | collected 2010 | reverse complement strand
TATCTTTGATGTTAAAATTTAGACTAACATTTAAATTTTCATTATTTAAAATTTCACTACTTAAAATATCCACTAAAATAGATTGATCGTCGAAGAAATTTTTTGAACTAACTCCGTCATAATTAAAATTTGCGTTTAAGTAGAATGGCCTAAAGTCAATTTGCCCTTGAAAAAAATTTTTATCTTTTGAAGTAAAATCTAATGAGTTTTTATCGATTTCATAATTAAGAGATGTGCTTTTGTTAATTAATGAAATTTCTAATTCACCAGTTTTAATTTTCTCGTTGTAATCAAGTCTATTAGAAATATTCAATCTTATTTTTTTTGAATTAAAATTGCTGGTAAATATTTTGTTAAATTTATCGTTTTTTATTTTAAATTTGTATGGAATATTAAAAACTTCATTTTGAGAGGATAAGATGTTTTATAAATTTAAAGAATCGTAAAATAGTTCTGATTTTTTAATTTTATTAATAAACAACAAATCATCATTCCGACTTTTAAAAAAAATATTGCTATCTTTAAATATTATTTTATTTTCATTTGGTTCATTTCTTAATAAATTTGTAAAAAAATAAACATCATCTTTATTAATATTAAAATCAGTCTTTATGAATGTTAGATCTTTTACGTTAAGAGAGTCGAAAGAATATAAATTTTTAAATGAAATATAAATTTTTAATTTTTCTATTTGAGCAATTTCTTTATCTTTCCCTAAAATCAATGATCTTAATGTAGCAAAATGAGGCTTAGGTAATAACACATAATTAATTTCATCGGTGAATTTTAGATCAATGTTATATCTTTTTAATATTTGATACTTTATTTTAGATTGAATTAAAGATTTATTGAAAAATGATGGTATAGAAAAATAACTAAGTGTCAAAATGACTATTATACCGAGCGCTAAAAAAACTCTATAATTATCATATATCTTTGTTTTTTTTAGCTTTAACAAAAAAGACTTAGAATTTTGAAAATAGTTTTCTATTTTTTGATTTACTGATAAAAATTGTTTTTTAAAATTTTTTTTAAATAAATTATCTTTTCGCATAAGATGGAAAACTTATAATAAATTTTTAAGAATGGTAAACTCAGAATATATAAAAACTTTAAATAAATCACAAAAAGAGGCTGTTATGCACTTAGATGGGCCCTTATTAATTGTTGCTGGTGCCGGCTCTGGAAAAACAAGAGTATTAACAAGTAGAGTTGCTAATATAATCTTAAGTAAAAAAGCATATCCAAATCAAATTTTAGCTGTAACTTTTACCAATAAAGCAGCTAAAGAAATGCAAATAAGAGTAAGTAAGATATTAGGGTCCTCAGCAATAGGACTTTCATGGCTAGGCACTTTTCACTCTATTTGTGCAAAACTTTTAAGAAAACATGCTTCAGCAGTTAAATTAAAATCAAATTTCACAATTATTGATACAGATGATCAAGTTAGATTAATAAAAAATATTTGTAAGGCAGAAAATATTGATGTTAAAAAATTATCTCCAAAATATATTTTGTCAATTTTAGATAGATGGAAAAATAAAGGCTTTTATCCAAATGATGTTAAAATAGATAAAAAAGACATTTATGAAAAAACAATATTACCAATTTATAAAATATACCAACAAAAATTGAATGACTTGAATTCATGTGATTTCGGAGATTTAATTTTACATTCAGTAAAAATTTTGGAAATGAATTCTGATATAAGAAATATTTATCAAAAAAATTTTAAGTATATTCTTGTAGATGAATATCAAGATACAAATTTCGTACAAAGTAAATGGTTAAATTTACTCGTGGGTTCTAAACAAAATATTTGTTGTGTGGGTGATGATGATCAATCAATTTACAGTTGGAGAGGTGCAGAAATCAAAAATTTTTTAGAATTTGATAAAATTTATGAAAAAACTAAAGTAATTAGATTAGAACAAAATTACAGATCTACACAGAACATTCTTTCAGTTGCATCTAGCTTAATTGCTAATAATGAAAATAGAGTTGGAAAAAATCTTGAAACAAAATCAAATCATGGGGATTTGGTAAAATTAAACTGTTTTAAAAATGGTAAAGATGAAGCAGTTGGAATTTCAGATGAAATAGAAAAGATAAAAAAAAAATTTTCATACAATAATATAGCAATTTTAGTAAGAGCAATTTTTCAAACTAGAGAATTTGAAGAACGTTTTTTGAAAATTGGAATGCCTTACAGAATTCTTGGGGGTATTAAATTTTATGAAAGAGCTGAAATAAAAGATTGTATTGGATATCTTCGCTTAATTTATCAAGAAAAGGATGATTTAGCTTTTGAGAGAATAGTAAATAACCCTAAAAGATCTGTTGGTGATAGCACTATTAAAATAATACATGAATTCGCGAAAAAAAATTCATTATGTTTAGAAACCTCCTCAAGAAAAATGATTGACCAAAATTTAATCAAACCAAAGGCAAAGGTAGGTCTAAATTTATTTTTAGATTTATTGAAAAAATGGAGATACGATTTAAATGAAAAAAAAATCAGTCATGTAAAATTACTTCAAATTATTTTAGATGAGTCAGGTTACTCCGCAATGCTAAAAAATAAAAAAGATCTAGAAAATGAAAATAGACTTGAGAATATTAAAGAACTCTTAAGTGCCATGAAAGAATTTGATAATTTAGAAAGTTTTTTAGAACATGTCTCGCTGGCTACATCAATAGATCAAGATTGGGAAGGTGAAAAAATAAATATGATGACTATGCATGCAGCAAAAGGTTTAGAATTCGATGTTGTTTTTTTACCTGGGTGGGAAGAGGGTCTTTTTCCTCATCAAAAATCTATAGAAGAAAAAGGTCAAAGTGGCCTTGAGGAAGAAAGAAGACTAGCCTATGTTGGGATAACACGTGCTAAAAAGAAAGTGAATATTTCATTTTCAATGAATAGGTTCTATCAAGGTGATTGGATAGACAGTTTAGCTTCAAGATTTGTCGACGAACTTCCAGAAAAGTTCTTAGAAAAAAATTCTTTTTTTGAAGAAAATAATAATGAAATAGATGATTTTGATTTTAATCAAGATGTCGACTTTGACAATGAAAAGATAAGAAGTCCAGGTTGGATTAGATATCAAAAAAAATTAAAATGATTAAAGAAAGATTGATTGAATTAAAAAAAAAATTTGGTTCACATGGTATCAACGGATATGTAGTACCTAAAAATGATGAATTTTTTTCTGAATATTCTAATAAAGATAGATTAAAAACAATTTCAAATTTTAGTGGTTCCGCGGGATATGCTGTTATTTTAGAAAAAAAAAATTATTTATTTGTAGATGGAAGATACACAATTCAAGCAAAAATTGAGTCAGGAAAAAACTTTATAATAAAAGATTTAAGAAACATTTTTAATTGTAAGTTATTTAAAGAGCTTACCTTAGGTATTGATCCAAAAATTTTAACTTTCAACCAAATAAGTAAATTTTTTCTTAGAAACAATAAAATTAAAATAATTGAGAATAATCTTGTTGATCAAATTTTTAATAATTATTCTTTAAATTTAAAACCATTCTATTCAATCAGTAATTCGATAACAGGTGAAAGTCATTTAAAAAAAATTAAAAAAATAACAAAAATCCTTAAAAAAAATAAATCAGACTATCTGTTTGTAAGCGCACCTGAAAATGTAGCGTGGTTATTAAATATTAGGGGACATGATAATCCAAATAGCCCAATACCTAATTGTAGATTAATTTTATTAAAAAATCAGAAATTTTTTTTGATTACAAAACAAACAAAAACTAAAAAATTGATTAAAGAAAAAAAGATCAATAAAAATCAAATTATAGATCCGGATAATTTATCACTTTTATTTAAAAAACTTCAAAAGGGTAGAATAATAATTGACAACAATTCTTGCTCAATATTTATTAGAAACTTAATCTATAAGAAATTTAAAATATTAAAATATGATGATCCTATCTATTCTTTTAAGAGTTTAAAAAATAAAAATGAAATTGAAAATATGGTTAAATGCCATATTAAAGATGGAGTAGCTTTAACAAAATTTTTATACTGGATAAAGGTATTAAATAAAAAGAAAATTTCAGAGGTAGATGCACAAAACAAATTAGAGGAATTTAGGAGAAAAAATAAACAATATTTATATCCAAGTTTTAAAACAATCGCTGGCTCAGGAAAAAACGGCGCTATAGTTCATTATAGAGCAAACAAGAAAAATACTAAAATTATCAATAAACAAGATATTTTTTTATGCGACTCTGGTGGACAATATAAATATGGAACAACTGATGTTACGAGAACAATTTGTTTTTCTGAGCCCAAAAAAAAAATAAAAAATGTTTTTACAAAAGTTCTAAAAGGTCATATAGCAGTTGCAACGACAGATCTCGAAACACACTATAATGGTAAACTTATTGATGTTAGAGCAAGAAAAAGTTTGAAAAAAAGCGGATTGGATTATGATCATGGAACTGGCCATGGAGTTGGTTTTTTTTTAAATGTGCATGAAGGTCCACAAGCAATATCAAAAAATAATGTTATAAAATTAAAAGAGGGAATGATTTTGAGTAATGAACCTGGATACTATCAAAAAGATAAATTTGGAATAAGAATAGAAAACTTAATTTACATAAAAAAATTTAAAAAAAAATTAATATTTGAAAATTTAACATTAGCACCAATTGACAAAGATTTGATCAATTTTAGTTTATTAGATAATTCAGAGAAAGATTATTTGTTTCGTTATCATTTGAATATTTACGCAAAATTATCAAAATATTTAAATGAGAAAGAAAAAAAATGGTTAGCTACTTTTATCTAACATGCTTAACCATTCTTCTTGATTAAGTATCTTTATTTTTAATTCATTTGCTGTATCAATTTTTCTTTTTGTAGGTTTCTCTCCAATAATAAGATAGTTTAACTTTTTAGAAACGTTACTTACTATAGATCCAGAATTATCCTCAATAATAGATTTTGCTTCTGCTCTACTAATTCCATTAAGCTTTCCTGTAATCATAAAAGTTTTATCTCTTAATATCCCCTCATTTTTATCAACTTTAATATCCCTTATTAATAGTATTTTTTCCAATTTGCTTAAAACCTGTATATTTGTCTCATTTGAAAAAAAGTTTTTTATTGAATTAATTTGAGTTAATCCTATTCCATCAATATTTAGTAAATCTTTAAAATTTTTTTCTTTAGATAATAAAATAAATTTTTTTATAGATTTTAAATTTCTGGAGATTAGTTTTGCATTTTCTAAGCCAATATGCCTAATACCTAAAGCGTATATAAATTTTTCAAGGGAAATAGTTTTTCTTGTTTCAATTGAATATTTCAAATTTGCAGCTGACAACTTTCCCCAACCATCCAACTTTTTAATTTCCGAATAGTTAAGATTAAATATATCTTGAGGAAATCTAATTAAGTTTAAATTCCAAAAATTCACAACAATTTTTTTACCTAAACCATCTATATTAAAAGCCTCTTTAGATACAAAATGTTTTAATTTTTCAATTGCAACTTTTTCACATTCATAACCCTCACTTGAACATCTTCTAACTGCGTCTTCTTTTTTTGTTGTAGAATTATATTCTTTAATAGTGGAAGATCCACAAGATGGACATGTTTTTGGAAATTGGAATCTTTTAGATAATTTTTCTCTAAGTTTTTTATCAACTGAAATTACATGAGGTATTACATCCCCTGCTCTTTCAATCAAAACTGTATCACCTATTCTTATATCTTTCCGAATAATTTCTTCCTCATTATGTAAAGTTGCGTTCGATACAACAACCCCACCTATATTTACAGGTTTAATTTTTGCTACAGGTGTTAAAGCTCCAGTTCTACCAATCTGAATTTCTATATTTTCTATTTTTGAAATACCATTTGTAGCTGAAAATTTATGAGCGATAGCCCACCTTGGTGCATTAGCAATATTTCCAAGTCTTTTTTGCAATTCAAAATCATTAACCTTATAAACTATTCCATCAATATCGAAATCTAAATCATTTCTTTTTTTTTCAATATATTGATAGTTCTTAATTAAATCTTTTTTATTATCTATTATTTTATTAAATGGATTTGTTTTGAAGCCCCAATTTTTTAATTGTTTTAGGTATTCATTTTGTGTTTTTGAAGTAAGATTTTTCTGAAAACCAAATGTATATGCTATAAACCTCAAAGGTATTTTCTTTGTCTCACCAGGATCTTTTTGCCTCAAAGAACCTGATGCTGCGTTTCTTGGATTAGCAAATTTATCACTTAACCTTTTAAAATCACTATTTTTTATAAAAACTTCTCCTCTAATGTCTATTTCTGATGGAAAATTTTTATCTTTTATTGAACTTGGAATATCCTTAATTGTTCTTAAATTTTCAGTAATGTCTTCTCCTTCTTTTCCATCGCCACGGGATAATCCTTTTTTAAACTTTCCATCTTCATAAGTTAAAGAAGCTGAAATTCCATCAATTTTAGGTTCTGCACTATAAGAAATTTTAAAATTTTCATTCTTATCTAAAAAGTTAAGAATTCTTTTTTCAAAATTATTTAAATCTTCTTCGCTAAACGCATTTGCTAAAGATAGCATTGGTACTCTATGTTTCATTTTTTTAAAATTTTTTGAGGGTTTAAATCCTAGACTAATTGAGGGAGATTTTTTACTTTTCAAGTAGTTATATTTTTTTTCTAAATCTAATATTTCTTTTTTTAGATTATCAAATTCAGAATCAGAAACTTCAGGAGAATTTTTTTCAAAATATAAAAAATTATGTCTTTGAAATTCTTTAATTTTATCGTTGTATAATTTTTTAACTTCTGTTCTATTCATTATTAAAAAAAGGATTTAATTTTATCTAATAATTTTTCTTTTTTATCCTCTTTTTCTCTTTTTTTTACAATATTGTATTTTTTATTAAAGATCTTATAGGATTTTTCATACCAATCACTTGACTGATAATTATATCCTAAAATATTAGCATATTTTTTTGCCTCATTTTCTAAACCTAAAATATAATTTATTTCAACTAATCTATGTAAAGCTTCCTCAACATAAATAGTTGTATCATATTCATTAATTACAAATTTTAATCTATTAATTGAAGCAACCCATTTTTCTTTTTTTATATAGTGCCTTGCAATATACATTTCTTTAGCTGCTAAAAGTTCATCAATTAGTTGTAACTTGTAGTTTGCATCCATAGCAAAATCAGTATTTGGATATTCATTAATAATAATCAAAAAATATTTTTTTGCTTCCTCTAAAGGCCTTAAATCTTTTTTTTCATCAACAATACTGTCATAGTAATTAATGGCTAAAAGGTAATATGCGTAATCTAAATTTTGGTACTTTGGATATAATCTTAAAGATCTTTTTAATTCTCCAATAGAATTACTATAATAACCTTGTGTCCAAAAAGCATAAGAAGCCATAAGTGAAGATTTCGGAGCCCACTCTGATTGAGGAAATAATAACTCAGCCTCATTAAATTTTTTTGCTGCATACGTGGCGTCTCCTGACTCTAAAGCTTTAACACCTTCTTGATAAGCCTCAATCATCTGTAACTCTATATCATTGGTTTTGGTTTCTTTTATTACTTGTTCAGATTTAGGTGCACAGGAAGAAAAAATTGTAATTAAAATTAGAATTAGTAAATATTTCATAATAAGTTTATTTTACAGTTTTTTAGTTAAAACTAAACTGTTAAGCTATAGATCTCAAATGGCCTTTATTAAGGAATATATTGGGAATTGTTTTCTCTTTTACTTCTAAAATTGAAAAGTTTTTATCATCTTCAAATACTTTTCTTAAAAGTTTGTTAGTTAGCATATGACCACCTTGAGTACACTTTAAACTTCCAATTATTTTATAACCGGAGAGAAACAGGTCTCCCATACAATCAAGAATTTTATGATTAACAAACTCTTTTTCATTTCTTAATTTTCCCTCATTGAGAATTCTATCGTTTTTTACAACAATGGCGTTTTCTAAAGATCCCCCAAGGGCTAAATTGTTTGATCTTAATTTTTCTATGTCCTCATATAGGCAAAATGTTCTTGAACTATAAATATTGCTCAAATCAGATTTATAAACATCTATAACGTTTTTTTGAGTTTGAATTAATAAGTTGTCGTACTTTATCTCAAAATCTATGTCTAAACTTAGCTTGCTTGGTTTAATTGAAATTCTTTTTGCTTCATCAACCAAATTTATCTCTTTATTAATTTTTATTATTTTGATTGGCACATCACTAGAGACTATTCCAGAACTTAAAAAATTTTCGACAAAAATTTTGGCCGAGCCATCTAAAATAGGAACTTCGATATTATCTATTTCTATTAAAGCGTTATCTATTCCTAATCCAAATAAAGCTCCCATAAGATGTTCGATCGTTGAAACTGAAACTCCATATTCATTTGATATAGTTGTACAAAAAGAAGTGTTTGAAACATTGTAAACATTTGGAATAACAAAGTTATTTTTTTCAAGATCAATTCTTTTAAAAATTATTCCAGAGTTTGGGGATGCGGGCAAAACTGTCATGGAAACTTCTTTACCACTATGAAGTCCTATTCCTTTAAATTTAACAGATTTTTTTATTGTTTTTTGATTTAAAGTAGTCATTGGCCACTTTTAAAACAAGCTAGAAGAGAATTAAAAACAACAAATGTTACTGGAAAATACAAATCTAGTTGAAAAAAAAGAAGAATTTTTCAAAAAATCCCTTATTTTTGGATGATTTATTTGAAAATATTACCTCATTATTCTTTTTACCTTCAAGAATTTCTTCTGCTGCTTCAAATATATTGTCCAGATTCAATGACTTTTTGAAATCATTAACGTATTTATAATTCAGTATTTGATCCAAAGAAATTTGAAACTTACTAAGTATTTTTACCATTGAATTAATACAATTCTCAGAAAGAGAAATTATTGTTAAATCTACAGAAAAATATTCACATTTAATATTTTTAGGTAAATCTTTATATTCTTTTTCGTCTACTCGGTAATTATTTACATACATATGAATAATTTTACGTTGATTTAATGTTTTTTTACATTGATCCTTTGCTTCATTTAATAAATAATTAACCTTTTCCATGTCAATTAAATCTCCATAATTACTTTTTTTTACAGATAAACTTAAAGAAAAAAATTCTTTGTGATCAAAAATTAGATAGATATTATTAACAAATTTATCAATTTTTTTTTCAATTTCAAAAATATGATTTTGTAAAAATTCCTCAACATGATAATGAAATCTACTTGAAATATTTTGAATTTTAGTTTCCTCTTTATAAATAAATTGATTCTCTTTGATATCTTTAACAACTATCATTACTTTGTCATGATTAATTAATAAAAATGTTTTGAAATCAATATTATCTCTCATTTATAATTAATTGATTTGTTTGGCGTAGGTCAATCATCTTTATATTTTCCATATCATTTTTATTTAAAAAATTTGTTAACAAAGATAAAGCTTCTTCAACATTAGCACTTGGTAATTTTATTAATAGATCCTTTTTTGTCTCTATATCCCATCTTTTAGAAGGAAAAAAAAATAAATTTTTAATTTGAGAGTATTCAAATTTTGAATTATCAACTTTTTTTTTTAAAGATAAAAATTCATTGAGTTCAAAAGATCCAAAAACAAATGGTACTTCTTGATACAAAATTTCTTTATCAAATAATTTCCCATTTGAACCTATAAAATAATTCTTTTCGCCGATAAGTGTTTTAGCTAGAACTCTTGCTTTAGTTATTTCTATTATCAAACTTGAAGGATATTTTTTTTTTACAAAAAGATTTTCAATAGTATTATCAGAAAAAATTATTTTTTTGATAATTGATTTGTCTAGAAAAAATAAATTTTCATTTTTTAAAAAATTAAGTTTTTTCAAAACCTCATCTTTTTCTGATGATTGAATTCCTGATACGTAAATTGAAACTATTCCTAAATTTTTAATATTACCGAAATGCTTATTACTTATAGTAGTAAACAAAGTAAAAAATAAAATGTATATAAAAATTTTTTTATTTTTTTGTAGATGCATCTTTTAAAATCAATTTAATCAACTTAATAAAACTAATTCCGTAAAAATTTGCAATTTCAGGCACTAAGGAAAGACTGGTCATTCCTGGTTGAGTGTTAATTTCTAAAAGATAAAACTTACCATTGTAAAACTTGAAATCAGATCTTGAAACACCTCTGCAACCAATAAGATTATGCACATTCAATGCTATTTTCATAAGTCTATTATAATTTTTTTTTGAAATTTCTATTGGGATGATGTGTCGTGTCTGTGCTTTAGGATTATATTTTGCTTGGAAATCATAAAATTTACGTTTGGGTTTGAGTTCTATTGCACCTAGTTTTTGAGAGCCAATTATTGCTGCCTGAATTTCTCTGCCTGGAATGAATTTCTCAACTATGATTTCTTTATAATTTCTCAATTTTTTCAAATTTTTGAAAATATTTTTTTTATTACAAATAAAAACATTTACACTTGATCCCTCATTAATAGGTTTTATAACCACTGGAAATTTTAATTTTTTTTCAACTTTCTTTAAAAAATTAAATTTATTTAAATTAAAAGAGTAAACAAAAAACTTTGGTGTCAAAATTTTATTTTTAATAAAAATTTTTTTTGAAAGTACTTTATCCATCGCAATTGCTGAAGCTATTACACCAGAATGTGTGTAAGGTATTCCAGTAGTCTCTATTATAGTTTGAATGTATCCATCTTCACCAAATTGACCATGCAACGCATTAAAGATTATGTTAGGTCTAAAAGATTTTATTACTTTAGATAATTCAAAATTAGGTTCTGAAATTTTTACTTTAAACCCATTTTTTAAAAGTTCATTTGCGACTTGTCTACCAGTTTGTAGACTTATGACTCTTTCTTTAGAAATACCACCAGAAATAACTAATATTTTTTTTTTCAAATTACTCCAATATCTTAATTTCTTTTTCTAATATAACGCCAGTTTTTTCTAAAACTTTTTTAGAAACATATTCAATTAAATTTTTCATATCAATAAAAGTTGCATTCCCTTTGTTTATAAAAAAATTACAATGTTTTTCAGATATGCAGGCGTCTCCAAAACTTTTTTCTAAAGGCACTGATTCTTTGATAAGTTCCCAAACTTTTTTAGTTGTTTGCGAGGTAGGATTTTTAAAAGTACTACCACTCGTTTTAATCTTTAAAGGTTGATTTTTTTCCTTTTCAGTTTTTAACTCATTTATTTTCTTTTCGATTTCTAATTTTTCAGATTTTATACCTTTAAAAGATGCACTTAAAAATATCAAATCTTCTGGAAGATTATTCTTTCTGTATTCAAATTTTATGTCTTTTTTTGAAATAGTTATTATATCCCCTTTTTGATTAATTGCTTGTATAGATAACAATATATCTTTAAATTCTCTTCCAAAACATCCGGCATTCATTTTTATTCCACCACCAACAGTTCCTGGAATACAGGATAAAAACTCAAATCCACTTAAGTTATTATTCAATGCAAAATCTGATAAGGATCTATCCAATACTCCACTTCCAGCTATTATTATATCTTTGCCAAGAAGAGAAATATTATTAAAATTATTACTTAATTTTATTACAACACCATTAAACAAATTATCACTTATTAGTGTATTAGAACCAGCGCCTAAAATAAATATTTTCTCATGATTATTTATTTTTTTTAAAAACCTTACTAAATCTTTCAGGTTTTCAGCTTTAAAAAAAACTTTAGATTTTCCTCCTATATTAAACCAATTTTTTTTTTTCAAATCATGTTCAAACTTTACATTCTTGCCAAATTCATTAAGTATTTCTTTTAATTGATTAATTTCCATTATATTAGTTCAGGCAATTTTCTCATCCAATTTGATATAGATCCTGCACCCATGCCTATAATTATTTTTTTTCCATTCATATTTTTTTTAATAAATCTTGCGAGTTGAATATTATTTTCAATTAAAAATAACTTTACTTTTGAGTTTCTAATAATTTCTTTTGCAAAACTTTCGTATTTAAACCCTAAACTTATTTTTTCACCTGCTGAATATATTGGACATAAAATAACTACATCAGCATCTTTGAAAGCATATGAAAATTTTTTTCTAAGATCTCGAAGCCTTGAAATACGATGGGGCTGAAATACACAAACTTTATCAAAATTTTTATAGACTTTTTTAACTCCCTCAAGGACAAATTTTATCTCTGTTGGATGATGGGCATAGTCATCATAAAATTCCATATTTTGATAAGTAAATATTTTATTAAACCTTCTTTGAACACCCTTAAAATTATTTAATCCTCTTTTTATATTTGCAACAGATATACCTACAGATAAAGCAACAGCAACAGCTGCAACTGAATTTCTTATATTGTGAATACCAATTAACGGTATTCTAATTTTTCTAATATAAGTTTTTTTTTTGTTTGGAAGATTTATTGACAAATCAAATTCAGAAAATTTTATATTTTGTTTTATATTTTTGATAAAGAAATTCGATTTTGAGTTTGTTCCATAAGTATAAAAATTTCGATTTTTTAATTTTTTGATAATATCACTATTAATCTTATCATCTAAGCAAATAAATGATTTTCCAAATGAAGGAACTTTATTAATAAATCTCACAAAATACTTTTTTAAATCATCCAAAGATTTATAAAAATCCATATGTTCTCTATCAATGTTTGTAATTATAGAGTATGTTGGAGGGATATGAATAAAGCTTCCATCAGACTCATCAGCTTCTAATATAGACCAGTCACTCTTGCCTAGTTTAGCTGTATTTTTTATAGAATTTATAACTCCACCGTTAATTATTGTAGGGTCTAATTTCGTTTTTTGAAATATCGAAGCAATCAAAGAAGTTGTAGTAGTTTTTCCATGAGACCCAACCACAGTAATATTTTTCATTAATGAAACTATATGAGCCAACATTTCGCCTCTTGAAATAATTGGTAAATTTTTTCTTTTAGCTTCTAAAATTTCAGGATTATTTTTTTTTATTGCTGAAGAATTTACAACTATAGTCGCTTTTTTTAAATTTTGTTTTTTTTGACCAATGAAAACTTTAATTTTTTCCTTTTTCAATCTTTCAATATTTTTGTTAGAATTGACATCGCTTCCTTGGACTTTAAAACCTTTACCCTTCATGATGAGAGAAAGCCCACTCATTCCTATTCCTCCAATTCCAATAAAGTGGATTATCTCTGTTTTAGCTAACTCAATTTTCATTTATATTTTTAAGTATTTTTTGATTAACATTAATCCAAGTATTTTGGTAATTTAATTTTTTCAAGTTTTCCTTTTTTTCTAAATAATCTGTTTTATTTTTAAAGATATCTTCTAAAACTCCTTGAATTTTTTCATCAAAATCTTTTTGATCGATAAGCCAACAACAATTATTTTTCTTATAAAAATTTGCATTTTCAAATTGATGATTATCTTTTGAGGTTGGTAATGGCACAGCTATAAATGGAGTATTTAAAAATGACAATTCTGCTAGAGTTGATGATCCAGCTCTAGTTATACATAAATCAGCCTGATGAATAATTTTTGAAAAATTTTCCTCAAAATCAAAAATTATATTATTAATATCATTTTCTTTATAAAATTTTGATAAAATTGGAATATTACTTTTATTTGTTTGTTGAATAATTTTTATGGGAAATTTTTTAGAAATTTCTAAAAAAGAATTTTTTAAATTATTATTAAAAATACTTGCCCCTTGACTACCACCTACAACCAATAAAGTAAATTTTTCATTTATTTTTTCCTTAGGTTTTAAATTATAAATATGTTCTTTAATTAAAGGGTAAATGATTATCATCTTATTGTTAAATTTCTTTGGAAAATTTTTAATATCTTTTGAATAACAAAAAATATTTTCACAAAACTTTAAAAATATTTTATTTGCTCTTCCTATAACTTGATTCGGTTCTAATAGATATATTTTTATATTTAATATTTTGGCTGCAAATATTAAAGGTATCGACATGTAGCCACCAGTTGAAAATATTTTTGTGATTTTATTTTTTTTCAATAAAAATAATGATTTAAAAATTAAACTAAAAATTATTAATAAATTAAATGGTAAAACAAAAATATTTCCAAGTTTTGGTGTGTTTATAATTGTATATTTGTAATTATATCTATTAAAATATTTTAAACCTCTTTCATCAGTAGAAATTATTACATTTGCTTTAGATGATAAATGATCATATAAAATTGTAGCTGGGATTACATGACCACCTGAGCCTCCAGTAGTAATTAAAAAATTTTTTTTCATTTATCTAACTTTCCTTTTTGTCAAATTCAAAATTATACCAGATAAGATCGAAATACTTATTATTGATGAACCACCGTAACTTATGAATGGAAGTGTCATTCCAGTTGTTGGGAACAATCTAATGTTTACCCCTATATGAATCATTGCTTGCATTAAAATAAGACTTGCACATCCTACAAGAACTAATTTTGTTTTTTCTTCATTCTCATAATATACTTTTTTAAATATTGAATAGATGAATATCAAAAATAATATCAAAATTAAGATAATTGCGATCACACCAAATTCTTCAGAAATTACAGAAATTATATAGTCTGTGTGAGCCTCTGGAACTCTATTCTTTAAAGTTCCTTCTCCAATTCCTTTTCCAAAGAAACCACCACTAATAATCGAGTCAATTGCTTTGTCAGATTGAAAATTAAACGTGCCAGACTCACTATCAAAAAAAGAAATGATTCTATTTTTTATATAAGAAAATTTTGGAATAAATAAAATTAAATAAGAAAAACCAAAAATCAAAAATATAAATAAAATACCTAAAAAAATTATACTAATGCCTGATGTAAAAATTAAAATTGACCAAGTAAAGAAAACTAAAATTGTTTGTCCTATATCTGGTTGTATAGACAATAGAAAAGCAACAATTGATGTTATCAAAAACGAAAACAAATATTTTATATAAATATTTTGATATTTTTGACTGCCAAGAATTAAACTTAGATGAATTATCAAAAAAGGTTTTACTAATTCTATAGGTTGAAATCTTGGTAAAAAATGCAGATCAATCCATCTCTTTGAACCTTTTACCTCAATTCCTATGATAGGAACTAATACTAAAAAAACCAACGATAATAAAAAAATTATAATTGAAAACTTAAAAAGTTTCTCTTGGCTAATTGTGGAAAAGGTAAAGATAACTATTAGCCCAAGAAAAATAAAAAATAAATGTTTAAAAAAGAAGGAATAATCGTTTGTATCTAGTTTATCTGAAGCAATCAGAGAGGTTGACACTAATGAAAAAAATAATCCGATTAGGAACATTAAGATGATTAGAGAAAATAAAAATTTATCAATATTTTTCCACCAGTCATAGTACAAGCCATGTATTGAGAAATTATTTTCCATTTAAAAATTTTTTAATTAATTGATTGAAATATAATCCTCTGTGTTCAAAATTTTTAAAACTATCAAATGATGCTGCACATGGGCTAAAAAGTATGGTTTGATGAACTCCTTTTTCTCCTTTAATCAAATCAAATATTTTTTTTAAAGCAGTCTTAAGATTAATATAATTTTTAGTCTCAACTTTTCCTCTAAGTTTTTTATTAAAAAATCTTTTATTCTTTCCATAAATGAAAGCTTTAACATTATTAAAATCCTTTTTTTTTAGAGCAAGTATATCACCTCTTTTACCCACACCTCCTAATAACCAAAAGATATTTGAGTGTTTTTTAATTATACTAGCTGATGAGGAAAAACTTGTAGATTTAGAGTCGTTGATAATTGTCAAATTTTTTTTTTTATAAATAATTTGTTGCCGATATTTAAGTCCTTTAAAATTTTGAATGGTTTTAAGTAACAAATGTTTTTTAAGTTTTAACTTTTTTGCAAGAGTAATAACAAAAGATAAATTTTCTTTATTTGACTCAGAAAGAAAATAGTCATTGTTTATATTTTTATAAAATTTATTAGCTTTTCTGGTATCAACTTTTATTATTTTACAATTAAATTTTTTTGAATTAATTTTTTTTCTTATTAATTTGTCATGTTTGTTCACAAAAGAAATATTTTTTTTAGATTGTAAATCTAATAGTTTAAATTTGGCATCAATATAATTTTTAAGATTTTTATGTCTTTCCATATGATCAGGACTGATGTTTAAAATAACACCATATTTTGAAGTAAATATTTTGCTATAATCTAGTTGATAAGATGAGGCTTCAATTACAAAAATTGTTTTTTTGGTTATCTTTTTTTCAGATAATACTGGCTTTCCAATATTTCCTATAAGTCTTGCATCTTGATTTTGATCTAATAAAACTTCATGTAATAGTTTAGCAGTAGTTGATTTACCATTAGTGCCTGTTATTGTAATGCTGTTATTATTAAAAAATGAATAGAATACATCTAAATCTGTATAAATTTTATCAAGATTACTTTTTAAATATTTTGACAATTTGCAATTTAAAATATTTATTCCAGGGCTTATAATAATTTTGTCAAAATTTAATTTTTTAATATCACGAAATTTAATATTTTTATTTTTATACTTTAAATTAATTTTTTTATTATCATCAAATAAAAATAATTTGGATTTATTTTTTAAAAATTTAAAAGAAGAAATCCCACTTCTGCCAAGACCATAAATTAATATTTTTTTTCCTAAAAAAATATTATGAAATTTTTTCATTATCTTAATTTTAGGGTAGCTAAACCAATC
>MDTA01087526.1_pt1 | contig 16750 bp, 12 predicted proteins | sample 811151 | NCBI WGS metagenome assembly MDTA01 (sample SAMN05326648, study PRJNA326480) | marine metagenome | isolation source: seawater | place: Indian Ocean: South | collected 2010 | reverse complement strand
ATGATCATAATGTTTTTAACGTTAACCCGCCGTAATGTAATGTAGAGATTCTCCCAAATTCATCAAATGAAGAAGATTACGTATTGCATATCCTCTTTTTGTAACTAGGTCGGGGTCAGAACGCAAAATCGACCGAGAGTTTTCTCGTGCAATGTTCATTAACGAGGTATGGTGCTCAAGTCTCGCAACAGCAAATTCAGGCAAACCCGACTGGACGACACCCAATAAATCACCAGCACCTCTAATTTTCAAATCCTCCTCAGAGATCCTGAAACCATCTTCCGTCTCTCGTAAAATGTTTAATCTCGCCTTTGAATTTTTACCTAAAGAACCACTGTACAAAAGTATACAACTTGACTTCTCATTTCCCCTTCCAACTCGCCCTCGGAGTTGATGCAATTGAGCTAAACCGAACCTTTCAGCACTTTCAATAATCATAATTGAGGCCTCTGGTACATCTACACCGACCTCTATTACTGTAGTAGATACTAGAATATTTATTTTCCCAGAAGAAAATTTTGTCATTATTTTATCTTTTTGCTCAGCTATCATCTTCCCGTGCACAATTCCAATCGAACTTTTGGGAAACCTTTGTTTTAGAATCTCAAATCGATTTTGTGCAGACGTAATACTTACCTTTTCACTATCCTCAACAAGAGGGCAAACCCAGTAAACACGTTTTCCTGCATCCAGTGATAACTTTAAACGATCTAGGACACTTTCTATTTTCGATACAGGTTTTACAGCTGTCTGCACAGGCTGCCGATGTGCAGGTTTTTCGTCAAGCAACGAAAAGTCCATATCACCGTAACAGGCAAGTGCCAGGCTTCTTGGGATCGGTGTTGCCGTCATTACTAGCATATCAACACTATATCCCTTTTGAGCCAACTCCAATCTTTGTTTTACCCCAAATCTGTGCTGTTCATCAATTATTGCGAGGCGTAAATCCTTATAGGTTACTTTCTCTTGAAAAAGAGCGTGAGTTCCAATAATGACGTGCGCTCCACCTAATTTAATTTCTCGTAATTTGGTTTCTCGAGCCTTTTTACCATCCCGCCCAGTCAAGAGCGTGACATTTAGGTTCAAATCGCTCATTAATTTAGAAATTGTATTTTCGTGCTGTTTTGCCAAAATATCAGTTGGTGCGAGCAGAGCAACTTGGCCACCGAATTGAACTACTTTAAGTATGCAAAGCAAAGCGACAATTGTTTTACCCGAACCTACATCTCCTTGGAGCAATCGATTCATACGAACCGATGACTCTAAATCATTAAAGATCTCTTTCATTACCAGCTCTTGAGAGCTTGTTAGTGAAAAAGGTAAGGTTTTTATCCAATTTGCTAAAATCTTATCTCCACCCACTATTGAAATTCCTTTTTCACCTTTAAACATTCGACGTGCTAAAGCCAAGCTTACTTGATGAGCAAACAATTCATCATAAGCCAATCGTTGTCTCGCAATAGTATGCGGATCAAGATCTGAAGTAGCAGAGGGCGAGTGAACCGAATTAATTGCGTGATTAAATTTTGGCCATTTCATTTTTTTTATTAAATCAGCTTCTATCCATTCTTCAAAATAAGGGACCTTTTTAAGACTTTCCTGAATATTTACCGCTAACCTCTTTTGAGATAAACCTTTGCTCAACGGATAAATAGCCTCAAAACTTGGAATTAACTCTAACTCGTTCTCCCTTACTATAAAATCAGGGTTAATTATCTGATAACGATTTGAAAAAAAATCTACTTTGCCCGAGATAATACGATTTTCCTGCGCTGGCAAAACCTCCTTAACCCACTGTAACCTAACGTTAAAAAATATTATTTCGAAATCAATAGAGCTATCAGTTACTAAGACTTTAATAGGGGATTTCCTACTAGCTTGAAAATGAGACTCAACTTTTACTTTTATTGTTATAAAAGCAGGTAACTTCGTATCTTTAATGAAAGTAACTTTTTCTCTTCTTTTACCGCTCGTTGGAAGAAAAAAAATAAGATCTCTGACTTTACACAAGCCCAGCCTGTTATAGCTAGCTCCAATTTTATGTCCAACACCAGTTAAAGCAGTAACCGACGAATAGAGGGGAAACAGGCTTTCTGGTCGAGAATAGTCCGCCGTCTTCATTAAATAGTTCCCTCTAGAAGCTTCATCCACTCATCTTCTGATAAAACTCTTACGCCCAACTGATTTGCCCTCTTCAGTTTCGAACCTGCGTTATTTCCAGCTACCAAAATATCAGTATTCTTCGAGATTGCACTTGTGACCTTGCCACCCAATGCTTCTGTTCTCGCTTTTACCTCAGATCGCGTAATTTTTTCTAAACTACCAGTAAACACAATTACTAAATCAGAAATCGGACTAACTTTCACTTTTTGGGGCGAGAAACTTCTTACTCTTAACTCCCTGATTAGTTTTTCTGTTATCCAATGCGACTCACTAGAACTAAAAAAATCTACGATCGATGTAGCTATAGTTGTACCAATACCATCGATACCAGCAAGATTAGACCATTCTTCTGTGTCGTTGCTTGTAGCTTTTCGTACCTGATCCAAAAAAAACTCCCAATTGCCATAATATCTTGAAAGCAGGACTGAGACTTGATAGCCAACAAACCTGATACCAAACGAATAAATAAGGCGAGGCAAGTCTATTCGCCGAGCAGTGTTTATAGCAGCAAACAATTTTTTTGCCGACTGAGAACCCCACCCATCTAAATCCTGAAGTTTATGTGGCGAGTCGAGACCAAAGTTTCGCTCTAGCAAAAAGATATCGCTTGGATACTGAATCCACTTTCTATCATAAAAAGATTCAACATTTTTTTTACCAAGCCCCTCAATATCAAATGCCCTCTTGGAAACAAAGTATATTATTTTTTCTATTGCCTGCGCTCGGCATGCCATACCACCAGTACATCGCGTAACTGAGTCATGCATTTGTTTGATTGCCCTCGCACCACAGATGGGACAGAAATCAGGAAACTTATATTTCTTACTTTGGCTAGAACGCTTTCCTAAAATGACTGAACTTACTTTGGGTATTACATCTCCTGCACGGAAAACTTCAACAAAATCTCCAATACGAATGTCACTACCATTTCTAATTTTTTTTCCGTTGCTATCTACACCAGATATGTAATCCTCATTGTGCAGTGTAGCATTTGAAACGATAACACCACCTATGTTGACTGGTTTAAGCCGAGCAACCGGAGATAACGAGCCTGTTCGCCCAACCTGTATATCAATATGTTCGATTTGAGTAATCGCAGTTTCAGCGGGAAACTTGTGCGCAATTGCCCATCGCGGGCTTGTTGAACGGTTTCCTAACCTTTTTTGCAGCTCAATACTATCTACTTTGTAGACCATTCCATCTATATCATAGTCTAACTCTGAGCGAGCCAACACCAGTTCGTCGTAATGAATAATGAGGTCTTCTATCGTCTTACACCTTCTAGACCAAGAGTTTATACTAAATCCGCAACCCTTAAGCATATTCAAAGTTTCATAATGAGAGTCTGCTAAAGGTTCTGACGACTCTCCCATGGCATAAGGAAAAAATGCGAGGCTACGGCCTCGAGTTTTTTCTGGATCAAGCTGTCTAAGAGAACCGGCCGCTGCGTTTCGAGGGTTAGCGAAAGCTTTTTCTCCCTTCTCAACTTGATTTTTGTTTAATTCTAAAAAATCTTTTTTACCAATATAAACTTCGCCTCTAACCTCTAAAAAGTCCATTTTAAGATTAATTTTTTGTGGGATATTGTAAATTGTTAAGGCGTTTCCAGTAACATTTTCACCGTATAAACCATCGCCCCTGGTAACAGCTTGCACAAGAGTTCCACTTTCATAACGTAAGGAGAGTGATAAGCCATCAATCTTAGGTTCTGAGCAAAACCAAATGATATCAGTTTCAGTTAATCCAAGAAAACTCCTTATACTTTTTCCAAAATTAAAAATATCTTCACTCGTTAGACCATTGCTCAGGGATAACATTTCTACGGTATGCTTAACTTTGTCAAACCCTTGAGCCGTTGCCACCCCAATAGACTCCTCATACTGCAATAGATCTAATATTGCGGGGTAAGATTTTTTTAATTCATTCAACTCCATTTTTAGTTTGTCGTAGTCAGCATCTGTTATTTCTGGCCTATCTTCACCATGATAAGCCTGGTCCGCTTTTGCAATATCATCTACAAGCTTAGATGCAATTTTTAAAACTTCAGAATTTAATCTTTCTGTGTTTGTATTTTTGCTTATATTTTTTTTCGACATAATCTACACTTGAAAAAGTAATGTTATAAATATATTTATAGATGTGAAGTTCGATTTTCATACTGTAATTTAGTATAAGTCTTATGTTTCATAAACTAAAGTCATTTTGGTTTGCTATCAATCAAAAGTAATAATAATAAGGTCTACACACGCTTGGATAACAATCAGTAGAGAATTTAACTATGGACGGTTGTGATAAAAATCAAAAATATACTCTAATGAATAGTTTGGGGTTTGAAAAGGAACCACGAAAAACTCGTGTGGTAGTAGCAATGTCAGGGGGTGTAGATAGTTCAGTAGTTGCGGCAAAACTTAAAAATGAGGGCTACAATGTAATAGGTATAACGTTACAGTTATACGATCATGGTAAAGCATTGGAAAAAAAAGGCGCGTGCTGCGCCGGATTAGACATCAATGATGCGCGCAGAACAGCACAAAGTCTTGAACTCCCACACTATGTATTAAACTATGAAAGCCAGTTCAAAGAAAAAGTAATTGATGACTTCGCAGATAGTTATCTTGCCGGTTATACTCCAGTCCCTTGTATCAGATGCAATGAAAGAATTAAATTTTCAGATTTATTAAAGACTGCAAAAAGTTTTGATGCCGATTGCTTGGCAACAGGACATTACGTTAGACAAACTTTTGGACGATTCGGAGCCGAATTACATCGGGCAAGAGATGAAAAAAAGGATCAAAGCTATTTTTTATTTGCAACAACTCGTGAGCAACTCAAATATTTACGTTTTCCACTCGGCAATATGCAGTCTAAAGATGAAACAAGAAGCCTTGCAAACAAATTTGGTCTCAAAGTGGCTAGCAAACCGGACAGCCAGGATATTTGCTTTGTACCAAATGGCTCATATTCTGAGGTTATAAAAAAATTACGTCCAGAAGCTAATAAGCCGGGAGAAATAGTGAACTGTGATGGAGATGTTATAGGACGGCACGCTGGAGTGGTAAACTTCACTATTGGTCAACGTAGAGGCCTTGGCATAGGCGGAGGCCAACCGCTTTATGTCATTAGAATAGAGCCAGAAACCCACAAAGTTGTAGTTGGTCCTCGAGATGCACTTATGAAACGAAATATTAAGATTAACAAAGTAAATTGGCTTGGGGAAAGAAAGTTTACTGACAGAAAAGCTGATGGCTGGGACATCGAAGTAAAAATTCGTTCCACACGACCACCAGTGTCAGCGCGTGTTTTCCCAAGCTCTGAAACACAAGCAAACATAGTCTTGAGTTGTAACGAACAAGGTGTCGCGCCCGGTCAAGCCTGTGTTTTTTATCAACCAGATAGCAGTCGCGTTCTTGGAGGCGGCTGGATAACCAATTAAAAATAAATGAATAAATAGGAATTTTAATAATGCTTTCACTGTTGTCTCCGGCAAAAAAATTAAACTTCGACAAGCTGACTCGTAACTGCGAAAGCACTAAACCAATATTCGGCGAAAATGCTTTTGAACTTGCAAAAATTGCGGCTACTTTAGATACAGCCTCAGTCGGTCAACTAATGAAAATTAGTCCTAAATTGGCTGATCTTAACTCAAAAAGATTTCAAAGTTTCTCTTTGGAGCCAAATAAAGAGCAGGTAAAACAAGCTGTTTTTGCGTTTGCAGGTGATACCTACGTGGGACTAAATGCCATCGATATTGATCCCAAACTTGATGGCTTTTTACAAGGAAGTATTCGGATTTTGTCTGGAATGTATGGAATATTAAGACCTTTTGACTTAATTCAGCCATATCGCCTGGAAATGGGAAGCAAGCTTAAAAACCCCATCGGCAATTCATTATACCAGTTTTGGGGAAATAGAATTTTACAGTCCCTAGAGGTCGAACTTCAAAATCATGAATTTAGAGTTTTGATAAATTTGGCATCAGACGAATATTTTAAAGTAATCGGTGCTCATACCTCCAATGTAAACGTGATAACGCCCAAATTTTATGAAAAAAAGTCAGGAGAGTATAAATTAGTAAGTTTTTACGCCAAAAAGGCTCGTGGTTTAATGGCCCGTTATATTGTAAACAATGAGATCACAAAACCAGAGGACATAAAATCTTTTAACCTTGAGGGCTATATTTTTGAAGGGCACGGAAGTAATAGGAATATTTATGTTTTCAGTAGATGATAAAAAACTAGTTTTGGAGTAGAGTAATTTCAAACATGAGTCTGAGTCAATTACTCCAATATGTAGCGATTTCGGAGAATAACCTGGTTGAGAAGTTATTCGACTTTTTAAGAATTCCATCAATTTCTACTGATAAAAGCTATTTCAAAGCTTGCAAGGATGCTGGCAAATGGGTAGCAAACCAGCTTAATCATATAGGTTTTAAGGCGAAAATAATACAGACAGATGGCAACCCGATAGTGATTGCAGAGGCTGGTGAAGGAGCCCCACATTTGCTTTTCTATGGCCACTATGATGTTCAACCAATCGATCCGCTAAATGAATGGGAAAACTCTCCATTTGATCCTGTTGTTAAACCTGGAAAAAATGGAAAAATGATCTGTGCAAGAGGAGCATCAGACGATAAAGGACAACTACTAACTTTCTTAAATGCATGCGAAGCTTTTTTTTCAATATACGGCAAGCTTCCATGCAAGGTGACCATTTTGATCGAAGGAGAAGAAGAGTCCGGTTCACCATCACTTTTGCCTATAATTCGAACTTATAAAAAATATTTACAAGCTGATCACGCTATAATTTGTGACACTGGAATGTGGAATTTTGAAACTCCTGCTATTTCTGTGGCGCTCCGAGGGATGTTAGCCGAAGAAATTACCCTTTCATCCGCAAATAAAGATTTACACTCTGGAATGTATGGTGGCCCTGCAATTAACCCTCTTCGGGAATTGGCAAAATTATTATCTAGTCTTCATGACGCTTCTGGATACGTAAAAATAAAAGACTTTTACAAAGATGTTATTGAAACACCTCCAACTCTTAGGCATAGTATACAGCGGCTTGAGTACTCCAATGATAAATTTTTACAGGATGTTGGTTTAAGTACGCCAGTGGGTGAAAAAAACTTTTCTGTATTAGAACAATTGTGGACCAGGCCTACTTGCGAGATTAACGGCATTTGGGGAGGCTACACAGGAGACGGCTTTAAGACGGTAATTCCAGCCCATGCACACGCAAAAATTTCATTTCGTTTGGTAAAAAATCAAGACCCGAACGCTATAAAATATGCATTTAGGAATCACATGAATAGTTTGCTTCACCCAGACTGCTCGCTATCCTTTTTGTCAAGAGATGAGGGCACAAAAGCTGTTAACATCCCAACTAGTACTCCAATATTTAAAGCTGCAGCAAAAGCCCTCAAAGATGAATGGGGGATTGCTCCAGTATATGTTGGTTGTGGCGGCTCAATACCGATCGTTTCGTTATTAAAGGACACTCTTGATATAAACTCTTTGTTGATTGGGTTCGCTTTAGATGATGACAAGATCCACTCTCCAAATGAAAAATATAATCTGAATTCATATATTAAAGGTAGTAAAAGTTGGATAAGAATTTTGCATGAGTTAACACAATGAAGTCATTTTCTTTTCTTTCTTCTTCTACTATGCACCTTGAATTCTAATCCTTCCTTCAGCACAAGGTTCATTGGATGCCCAGCATCAAATTCACTATATTTATGATACAAATGTCGAATCTCATCAATCGGATTTTTCTCTTTATCAATGGTTAGCGCCCAATCAAAAAAAATTGTTCTACAATCTTTTTCTGTAATTCCGGGAATCCTAAAAGCCTCAAAAATTAAGCCTTTGGGGTCACTTGGATCAGAATACTTTTTCATATTTCTTTCACCCCATTCGTTAGCACAAAACTAAAACTCTTTGTAATTTACACAACTACAATTAAATATTACGAGACCTGTGAGCATCTCCGGTTCATGCTCGTTGATAATTCTTATCCACAGAACAATTAAAAACTAGCAGCTACACACTAAGCAGTCAATTTTCGTCGAAAAATTTTATTTACGAGATGCGAATAATAGTCCAACAAATACTGAATATCTTTGGCGGCCGTGAATTTTATATAATTCTTTAAAATGGCTCGTGTATATTGCGAATAGTCTTCATTTTGTTCAGATGCAACAGTTATGTTTAGAACCTGTAACATTGTGAAATATAGTTCATGAGCCTTTAAACAAATTTTTGTCTCTTTAGTGGATAAAAACCCTTTTTTCCCGAGTAAACGAAGGGTTTTCACAGGTGATTGGAATTTGAATTCTTTCTCGAGCAACCCTCCCATTTGTATCAACAATTCTAAATCTTGTAATCGCCCTGGCCCATATTTTGGATCAGTTAAAGATTGTTTTACCCTATCTTGTACATCAATTTTTTCCTTTAAGTCTATAACCTCCCCAATTACTTTACTCTTGCGTAATTGGACGTTTAAAGCCTTATTGATTATACCTTCAACAGTTATTTTTAAATTAGTGTTGTTGCCATTCAAAACCCTACCTCTTGAGAGAGCCAAACGTTCCCAGATACGAGAGTCGTTTATCTGATAGTTTTCAAAAGCTTTAATCGAGGTAGCTACAGGACCCTTTTTACCCGATGGCCGGAGACGCATATCTACCTTAAATAAAAAACCTTTGGAAGTTTCAGCTGTTACTGCAGAAATTAATGCCTGTGTCAAACGAGCAAAATACAATTGTGCTGGAATTTTATTTTTCCCATCAGAAAAACTATCAGGGATTGCATCGTAAATAACTATCAGGTCTAAATCTGATCCCAAAGTCATTTCTTTTGACCCAAGTTTTCCCATTGCCAAAATTATAGCACCTTGGCCAGAAATTTTTCCATATCGAGCCTCAAAATTTAACAAAACACGCGAAAAAAGTAATTCTAAACATACCTCCGCAATGTTTGAAAATGACTGAGCTGCATCTCCAACTGATGAAAATCCTTTCAAAAGGTGCACACCTGTCTTAAACTGGTTTTCTTTTACCCATTGACGGATGGAATCTAAAACTTCTTCAAAATTACTTATGTCCTCTAATCTTTTAATTAAATCATCTTTTAAAACAGTATATCCTGGTAAAATATCAAAAAATGTATGTTCAGTTACATGATCTAAAACACTCGGGCTCCTGCTAAGATATTTTGCAAGAGCAGGTGCAGCGCCACAAATTTCGATAAGCAGTTTTAAGACGGGTGGATTTGCTCTAAACAATGAAAGGACTTGCACCCCACCGGAAAGTGACTCCAAAAATTGATCGAAATAAAATAAGGTACTTGCCGAAAATTCGGTTATTTGCATCTCCGAAACTATTAATGGTGTCAACTCGTCAAAAATTCGAATGGCACGTTCAGATTTAAGCGCTCTGTATCCAAACCACTTTGCAAAATAGTTGGAGAGTACATCATTATCCTCTATTTCTTTTTGTATTTGTTCGTGATTATATGTTAGATGCGATGGTAATTGAAAAGAAAGCTCCCCCACTATCTTATGCACACTCTGTAATATTTCTGACACATGATTCAAGAACTTTTCGATATTTTGTTCACCAAGTAATATGGCAACGTCATGCAGCTTAGAAAGATCTTTAGGAATTGAATGCGTTTGTTTATCTTCTCTCAATTGTAAAATATGTTCAAAAATTCGTAAGCGTTCATAACACTCAATTAGTTTTAAGCCATGCTCTTTCTTTATCCATCTAGACCTTATCAACTCTTTAAGGGTTGATACAGTACCGGGAATGCGAAGATTTTTATTTCGTCCTCCAAAAATCAACTGCTGTGTTTGAACGAATAGCTCTATTTCACGGATACCACCCATCCCCGTCTTTATATCGTAACCCAATAAGCTAGACCCAATTGAATAAGGGTTCTCCTTTCGAATTCTTCGACGTATATCATTAATATCTTCTATGGTTGCAAAATCTAAATTCTTTCTCCAAATAAAGGGCACCAGAGATTTCAAAAAAATAAATCCAGTGTCATTATCGCCTGCTATCACCCGTGCTTTAATAAAAGCAGCCCGTTCCCAATTTCTTCCAAAGTTTTCATAATAACGTTGTGCCGCCAACAGACCCATACAAATCGGATTTGAAGATGGATCAGGCCGAAGCCGTAAATCAACTCGATAAACGAATCCATCGTCTGTATTTTCAGACAAAATTTTAACAAATTTCCTGATAATATTGATGAAAGTCTTTCTAATTTTGCTATAGTCATGTGGCCTATATCTTTCCTCATCGAATAAAAATATTAGGTCAATATCAGACGAGTAATTCAACTCTGAAGAGCCTAATTTACCCATTGCTAAAGTGATTAAACCTGCTCTTGCTGCCGCATTAGATAAATTCGATGGGTAGTGCTTAAAACTGGTTAAAAAGCATTTGCGATCAACCTTCTTAAACTCATGATATACAAGTAAATCAATAACTATTTTAGTAATATTCTCAGCAAAAGCCGCTAGTTGTTCGGTTACTTCAGATAAACTTAAGAGATTTCCAAAATCAGCCAATAAAATCAATAGGTTAAATCTTCTTTTGGCACATCTTAATTTGGTTGCAAGATCTGATAATGACGAATTACGACAATCATCAAGTATTTCACTTACTGCAACGGAAAGGTCAGTATTAATTATACCTCTTAGCCAAAGAGACTCTTTGATAATCAAATGTTTTACATATGGGCTTGAACTGGACAAAACAGAAATTAATCCCAAAAGATTTGGCGACATTTCATCGAAAATTTGTTCAAAGTCACTGCTGGAAAGACTATCGGGCAACCCAATTAACGGTTCAGAATGAGACAAGCTTTGCATTACAATAGAGTATCAATTTCAAATATTCGTCATTATATAGTAGAGGTGAGACTAACAGATGTCTACTTTTCTAAAAAATCTTTAATTTTCTTTAATTCAGACGCCGAAAGTTCCTCTTGTAATGTATCAGGGCTCTCATTTGACCTATTTCGCCATATAAACACAAAAACTAAACTACTACCTAGTATAAAGGAAAATGGAACGAGCAACCATAAAATAACTCCAGTTCCACTAAATTTTGGTCTTAAAAGTATAAAGTCTCCATATCTTTCATGAACGAAATCTAAAACTTCCTCGTCTGTATCTCCAAGTAAAAGCCTTTCGCGAACCAAAATTCTTAGATCTCGTGCAAGATCTGAGTTTGAGCTGTCAATATTCTCATTTCTACAAACTAAGCATCTTAACTCTGAGGAAATATTTCTGGCTCGGGACTCAAGACTACTATTTGCTAATATTTCATCTGGCTCTACTCCAAAAAGCGAACCACAGGAAAAGAAAAACGCAACGATTGAGTGAATTATAATTTTCAAATTGTTGATAACTTTCTTGTTTCACGGTGCCTAAGTAAGCCCACACGATACCGGCGATCAAACAAGCTAATTACTCCCCCGAAGGCTATTGTCAAAGCACCAATCCATATCCATACCACAAAAGGTTTTATATAGGTACGAAGAACCCACTCATTGTCCGAATTCTTATCCCCAAGTACAACATATATATCTCTTAATAAGTTTGTATGGATCGCAGCTTCCGTAGTATAGGCCCCCTGAACGGGATAAAATCGTTTCTGAGGTGTCAATACCGCTATTTCCCTACCATGTTTTTTTACATAAACAGTTCCTTGCCGAGTCACATAATTATCTTGTTTAAACTCAGATATCTCTCTTAATTCGACCGTGTAGTCTGACAAAAAATATGGCTCTTTTAGACTAACAACCCTAATATCTTCTAATTCCCAAGACGAAACTGCACTTACGCCTAATACTAAAAATCCAAAACCTATATGACCGAAGAACTTCCCAGTTTCTGATTTTGGTAATAAAATTAACCGCCGTAGCGATAAGATTGGAAACCTAAGTTGAAATCTACCTCGTCTCAAAAGGTCGGCCAGAGATCCCAAAATAATCCAGATTGACAACGAGATACCTACAGGTGCGACCAGTTGATTACCAGTTTGTAAAACCCACACAGCTATGCCAAAGAGAATAGACAAAAAAATCAAGCCTTTCAAGTGATCAAATGATGCAACCAAATTGGCCCTTTTCCATTGAAAATAAATACCAAACGGAAGAATACACCCCAAAAGAAACATGAATGGTGTAAATGCTAGATTAAAAAATGGGGCTCCAACCGACACTTTTTGCTTGAACAGCATTTCAGCGATTAGCGGCCACACGGTACCAATAAATACGATAAATGCCGAGACAGAAAAAAAAAGATTATTTAAGACCAAACCACTTTCTCGGCTAACTACGGAAAATTGATTAGTTGAATGTAATCTTGCAAAACGAATGGAATAAAACATCAAAGGTACAAGTATAGCAACGCCTAAGATAGCAAGAATATATACGCCTCTGGTCGGATCTGATGCAAAAGCATGAACGGAAGTCAAGATCCCCGACCGGACAATAAAAGTACCGATTAACGAAAAAGAAAACGCAATTATTGCCAACAAAATGGTCCAACTCTTGAGGGCATCTCTTTTTTCAACTACTAACGCTGAATGCAAAAGCGCTGTTGTTACCAACCAAGGCATAAATGAGGCATTCTCAACTGGGTCCCAAAACCACCAACCACCCCAACCTAGTTCATAATAAGCCCAGTAACTGCCCAAAGTAATTCCGACTGTTAAGAAAATCCAAGCTGACATGGTCCATGGCCTTACCCAGCGGGCCCATGCGGCGTCAACTTTTCCCTGGATTAATGCTGCTACAGCAAAGCTAAAGGTCACGGAAAGACCAACATAACCTAAATACAAAAATGGTGGATGGAGAGCTAAACCGGGGTCTTGAAGTACTGGATTCAAACCGTTGCCATTTATTGCTGGTGGGTCCTCTCGAATAAAAGGGTTCGATGTAAATAGTAAAAACCCGATGAATGCACTTGAGATGAAAGCTTGGACCGAGAGCACAAGTGATTTTAGAGACAATGGTATTGATTTGCTAAAAAGAGCTGACAGACAACCATACAGAGCCAAAATAAGCACCCAAAGAAGCATAGAACCTTCGTGATTACCCCAAGTTCCTGCAATCTTATATAACATTGGCTTTAGCGAATGAGAATGCAGTACCACGAGGCGAACCGAAAAGTCAGATGATACAAAAGCAAAAACTAGAGTAAAAAAACTGAACGCTATTAGTAAAAACTGTAAGACGGCAGTTGTGTTTGCCACCTCCATCCAATTGGACCACCCTTTTTGTGCACCAATAAGTGGAACAAATGCCTGAACAATAGCTATCAAAAAACCCAAAATTAAAGCGAAATTGCCTAGCTCGATCAACATTTAATTACCTTTTCGCACTTACCTATGAGCAGAAGTAATAAAGAAAATAAAAAAAACAACCAAAATTTTCTAAGAATTAATATTTTTTTTAATTCATCAAATTAGTGCGATTTGGTTGAACGAATAATCCCTGAGATTTAAGAGTATCTACAATTTCTTTTGGTAAATAATTTTCATCGTGTTTTGCCAAAACCTCGTTTGCAACAAAAACTTTGTTCTCTCCAATGGTACCCCTTACTATAACACCTTGGTTTTCTTCAAAAAGACTCGGTAGTATCCCTTGGTATTTAACGGTAATAAAATTCAAATTATCGTGAATAACAAAAGATATAGTTCCATCGGAATATTTTTTTATGCTGCTTTCTTGAACGAGACCGCCTAATCTAAACTGTTTTCCAACTAAAGTTGGTTCCAAAAGAACCTGCGTTGGCGATTTAAAAAATTCTATTCCATCTTTCATACCATATCCAACTAAAAATGCTGCCGCAGTTAATAACAGGCATCCAATCAATATCAAATTTAATCGTTTTCGTTTTCTCGTAATCATAAGTCAATTATGGAAATAATGGTACAAGTTTGAGGCCCATTTCTTCGGGAATTCCAAACATTAAGTTAGCATTTTGAATTGCTTGTCCTGCAGAACCCTTCGTCAAATTATCTAGTGCCGAAAACAGTATTGCTTTTCCAGAGATACGGTCTTTCGCAACGCCAATGTGACAGTGGTTTGATCCACGAATATGACGAGTTGAAGGAATTTCGCCCATGGGCAAAACGTGAACAAACGGTTCAGCTGCATATCTATCTCTAAGTTCATCAAAAATGGCGACAGGATCCCCATCGACATAAATTGTAGCCAAAATCCCTCTATTTTGAGGTATAATGTGGGGCGTAAATCTTATTTTCACATCTCTTTTAGCAACTTTTGAAAGCTCCTGGTCAAATTCAGCCATATGGCGATGCTGCGCCACATTGTAGGCAGAAAATCCTTCAGAAACTTCGCTATGTAAAAGCGACTCCTTGGGCGATCTACCTGCCCCAGATACACCAGTTGCCAAATCGATTATTATATTATCTGGATCAACTAAGTTTTTTGCTAAAATTGGCAATGTTGGGAATAGTCCTGCTGCAGCGTTACAGCCTGTGCAGGCAACCAGGCGCGCCAGCTTTATTTCATTTCTATAAAATTCTGTAAGACCATATACAGCCGTTTCTTGTATATCTTGGGCTTGATGCTGAATTCCATACCATTTTTTATATATTTCTGGATCACGAATTCGAAAATCTGCTGAGAGGTCAACAATTCTTAACTTTTTGGATAATGTTTTTACTATTGGTTGCGTAGTTGCATGAGGAAGGGCACAAAATACCAAATCAGCCAAATTGAAATCGATACTTTCGACCGACTGCAATTCTGGAAGTTTAAGATGCCTTAGATGGGGAAACACTTCATGATACTGAAAGCCAGATTTCCTATCAGCCGATAATCCAGTTATTTCAAAATTTTCATGGTTAGCTAAAATTCTAATAAGTTCTGCGCCAGTATATCCACTCGCTCCCAGTATTATTACTTTGATCATTGATTTCCTTTTTTCTTGCAGGACAAGATGTAAATGCTGCTCCCAAGTTTTATTGCGCCAGCGCTAGTTTGCAAGCAATCTCAAACCCATAATGAAACCTAAATATTTTATTTCGTCAGCAATCCACTCTTTGGTTTTGATGTAATCTATATCCTCATTAGCATCGTTTAAAAATTCTTTCAATTTATCCAAACCAAGTACATGTTTATTGAAGCGCCTGGTTATTTGCCAACTTTTAATTTTGTTTCTTAACGAGGTCATACTACCACTTGATAATATATATGTATTAAACCAATAATTACGACAACAGGACCAATCAGAAAAACGCTAATGAACCATTAAAGTCTGGACGATATTATTGCAATTTATTTTTTTTTTAAAGTATCATCAAGGTTATCAAACCATTTCATTGGTTTACAAAAATTTGGCGGTATCGTTTTGAAAGGGTAATAATGAAATATATAAAGAACGAAGAGAACTTGATAAAGGCTCTAAACGATGAAAGACAGAATATCAAGGAACTTACGGCAGACCTTATTAGGATACCGACTGAAAACCCTCCAGGTAATAATTACAGGGAAATTTGCGAGTTTTTAGATAAACGGCTGAAAAAAAGTGGCTTCTCAACAGAGTTAATTAGGGCTGAGGGAACTGTCGGCGACTCAGATAAGTATCCCCGATGGAACCTTATTGCTCGACACGATGTGGGAAATGCAGGCGAGTGTATACATTTTAATTCGCATACAGACGTGGTTAAAGCTGGACAAGGGTGGACACTCGATCCGTTTGGAGGAAAGTCAATTGATGGACGTGTTTATGGTCGCGGAGCTTGTGATATGAAAGGTGGATTAGCAACCTCGATAGTTGCTGCCGAAACATTTGTTAAACTATATCCCAAGCACAATGGATCTGTAGAAATATCAGCCACTGCCGACGAGGAATCAGGTGGGTTTGCCGGTGTAGCCTTCCTTGCAAAAAAAGGCTACTTTAGTAAGAGCCGGGTAGATCACGTAATTATTCCGGAGCCATTAAATAAAGATAGAATTTGTCTGGGCCATCGAGGCGTTTGGTGGGCCGAGATAGAAACTAAAGGTAAAATAGCTCACGGGTCAATGCCATTTCTCGGCAATAGTGCTATTAGGCATATGACAAAAGTTCTCGAAGAAATGGAAGAAACCCTGTTTCCAGCTCTCTCAACCAGAGTTTCTGTTATGCCTGTTGTTCCAAAACAAGCAAAAGCTGCTTCACTAAATATCAATTCTATTCATGGAGGAGAACCTGAACCACCAGAAGGCTATACTGGTTTACCGTCACCATGCGTTCCGGACCGATGCAAAATAGTAATTGATCGACGGTTTTTGATTGAAGAAACTCTTGAAGAAGTAAAACGAGAAATCTTTTCACTTCTTGAAAAGGTTAAAAAAGATAACCCAACTTTCACATACACTATTACCGACCTTTTCGAGGTTCATCCAACAATTACAGAAAAAGATACCAAAATCGTAAAAGTTTTGGCAAGTTCCATAAAAGAATTACTCGGTAAAGATCCAAATTATGTTATCTCTCCTGGAACCTATGACCAAAAACATATTGACCGAATCGGTCAACTTAAAAATTGTAT
>MDTA01050061.1_pt1 | contig 16750 bp, 20 predicted proteins | sample 811151 | NCBI WGS metagenome assembly MDTA01 (sample SAMN05326648, study PRJNA326480) | marine metagenome | isolation source: seawater | place: Indian Ocean: South | collected 2010 | reverse complement strand
CCTATATTATAAAAATAAAAAAAATATATTGACAGCTTTAATCTTAGTAGCTTTTATTTTGTTTTTATTTTTTTTAACTTTTTATAATATAGGTATTTATAACAGGGAAATATGATGATAAATAAAAAAACTTTAACTCCAATAGCTCTTGTCTCAATTTTTTTAATAATGTTGGGTTTATCATTTGCTGCAGTTCCTTTATATGATTTATTTTGTAGAGTAACAGGTTTTGGAGGGACTACTCAAAATGCACAAGAAAAATCCCTCCCTAAATTAATAGTGAATAAAGATTATAAAATAAGATTTGATACAAACTCTAATGGTGACTTAAACTGGAAATTTTATCCCGAAAAAAATGTTATAAAGCTGAAACCGGGTGAAGTACATACAGTTAAGTTTTATGTAGAAAATGACACAAATGATAATTCAGCAGGCTCAGCTACTTTTAATGTTTCACCACCTTCATTCGGTATATATTTGAATAAAATCGGATGCTTTTGTTTTGAAAAACAAACACTTAAAGCTAAAGAAAAAAGAGATTTTATTTTGACATTTTTCTTGGATCCAAAAGTAGTTGATGATAATAAAACAAATAACATATCTGATGTAACATTATCATTTACTTTTTTCTCATCAGATTATTATAAAAAGGACAAAGCTTAGAATGTCATCAGGTGAAAAAAAACACGATTTCCATTTAGTCGACCCAAGTCCTTGGCCAATTTTTTCTTCATTTGCTAGTTTAATTTTAGCTTTTGGAGCAGTTTATTATTTTCACACAAAAATGTTGTGGCTGCTTTTGGTAGGTACAGCTTTACTTATATATGGAGCTTTCATGTGGTTTCGTGATGTAATTGAAGAAGCTGAAAAACAAGGTCATCATACACTTGTTGTGCAAATTGGACATCGTTATGGAATGACTTTATTTATCGCTTCAGAAGTAATGTTTTTTGTTGCTTGGTTTTGGGCTTTTTTCAATGCCAGCCTGTTTCCTACTGAAGCAATAGGAAAAATTTGGCCGCCGGCCGATATTATAACATTTGATCCTTGGGATATTCCTTTAATCAATACATTAATACTATTGTTGTCAGGCACAACCGTCACATGGGCGCACCATGCGATGCTAGAAAATGATAGAAAAGGTTTAGTAAACGGTTTAATAGCCACTGTATTTTTAGGCTTTGTTTTCTCTTGTTTTCAAGCCTACGAGTATCATCACGCAACATTCACTATTTCTGAAAATATATATGGCTCAACATTTTACATGGCTACAGGTTTCCATGGCTTTCATGTAATTATTGGAACAATTTTTTTAGCAGTATGTCTTTATAGATCTTTGAAAGGCCATTTCACACCAAACCATCATTTTGGATTCGAAGCAGCCGCATGGTATTGGCACTTTGTTGATGTGGTATGGTTGTTTCTTTTTGCTGCTATTTATATCTGGGGAAGCTGATTATAATTGAAAAAAATATCATTTAATATATTCGTTTTTTTTTCAATAATACTTTTTTGTTCTTTAGGCACTTGGCAAATTTATAGACTACAATGGAAACTCGATTTGATTAATGAAATTAAGAATGGCTTAGACTCAGAGATAATTTATTATTCTAAAAATAACTTAAAAAACTACCAAAAAATTAAATTTTCAGGTTCATTTGATTATAATAAACAAATTTACCTTTATAGTTTAAATGAAAAAGGTAAACCGGGTTTTGATATTATTACCCCGATGAGAATTAATTCCAATGAAATTTTACTCGTTAACAGAGGGTGGATAGAAAAAAATTTTAAAAATAAAAAAGAAATTAATTCAACAAATATCAATATTTATGAAGGAATAATTAAAAAAATTACAAAATCTAATCCTTTTAAACCAGATAACGATTTAAACAAAAATATTTGGTTTTCTTTAAATGTTGATGAAATTCAAAGACACGTTGGTTTAAAGATAAGTGATAATGTTGTGTATTTACAAAATAAACACAACGAATTAATTAATCCCAGAAAAATTGATCCAAATTTGCCCAATAATCACCTCAAATACGCGTTAACCTGGTATTCTGTAGCACTTTCAATATTAATTTATTTTTTATATTTTAGAAAAAAACAATGAATTATATAAGCACAAGGAACAAAAAACTCAATTATAACTTTGAGGAAGTTTTTTTGAGAGGCCTAGCTCCTGATGGCGGGCTATTTTTACCAAAAAAAATTCGAAAATATAGTTCACAAGAGTTAAAAGATTTAAGTAAACTTAATTATATAGAATTGGGTTCGAATATACTTTCAAATTTTTGTGGATCTAATTTAAATAAAAGCAAGATTACCTCACTATTAAAAAAAGCTTACTCAAATTTTAATACTAAAGAAGTAGTAGAAATAAAAAAAATTGGTAACATAAATTTGCTTGAACTTTATCATGGTCCAACCTTAGCTTTTAAAGATATTGCTATGCAGGTAATTGGACTTATGTATAATAACCTTGATTTAGATCAAAAAAAAATAAATGTTATAGTAGCGACCTCTGGTGATACGGGAGCTGCTGCAATTTCAGCTTTAAAAGATAAAAAAAATATTAATATATTTGTTTTACATCCTCATGAAAAAATTTCGAGTATTCAAAGGAAAATAATGACCTCTTGTGAGTCAAAAAATATCTTTAATATAGCTGTAAAAGGAAACTTTGATGACTGTCAAAGAATTGTTAAACAAATGTTTAATGATGAGAAATTTAGAAAACAAATAAATATGTCAGGAGTTAATTCAATAAATTGGGCAAGAATAATTTGTCAAATAGTATATTATTTTTACGCATATTTTAAATTTTCCTCTAGTATTAACTTTTCAGTACCTACGGGTAATTTTGGTGATATTTACGCAGGTTTTATTGCCAAAAAAATGGGATTACCAATTGATAAATTAATTATAGCTACAAATGAAAATGATATTTTGTATAGAGTTTTTAGATCTGGGGAATATAGACCACTACAAGTAAAAACATCACTTTCACCAAGTATGGATATCCAAGTAGCTAGTAATTTTGAAAGATTATTATTTGATATAATGGAAGAGAATGATGAAAAAGTGAAGTTGTCAATGAGCAAGCTCTTAAGTGAGGGATACTTTAAACTCGATGATAAGGAACTAAATAAATTTAGAGAAAACTTTATTGCAGAAAAAGTAAGTGATAGTGAAACATTAAGAATTATAAAAGATTTTTTTGTCAATTATGGATTTATATTAGATCCTCATACCGCAACAGCTGTTGGGGCTGCATATAAAGTTAAGAGTGATAATAAAAACGTAGTTTTAGGCACAGCACACCCTTACAAGTTTTTAGAAACAATAGAATTAGCAATTGGCAAAAATATGGATGTGCCAACTCAACTTTCAGATTTATCAAACAAGGTTGAAAAGTTCGAAATAATTGATAACAAATTAGAAGAGATTAAAAATTATATTATGGATAAAATTAAATGAAAATTAGAGTTGGAGAAAAATTACCAAGTTCAGAATTGTTTTTTCTAAATCAAAACAATGAGGTAAAAAAAATAGATATTTTAGATTTGTGCAAAAATAATAAAATTATTATTTTAGGGATGCCAGGGGCATTTACAAAAACATGTTCAGCTGTTCATCTGCCTGGATATATTAGAAATTATGATATAGCTCTTAAAAAAGGAATATCAAAAATTATTTGTATTTCAGTAAACGATCCAAACGTGATGAAGGCTTGGGGTGAAAATCATAATGTAGAAAATAAAATTTTCATGGCTGGTGATCCTTATTTAGAATTTACAAAATCTATTGGAGCAGAGGTTGATAAAACGGTTAAAGGTTTAGGCATTAGATCTAATAGGTATACTATGCTTGTAGAGGATAGTATTTTAAAAAAAATTGAAGAGGAAAAAGAGACTGCTACTTGTAAGTTATCAGCTGCAGAAAATTTTCTAGCTTCTATTTAGTTTCCAATACCGCTAACTCATCAGCTAAATTATTAAGTTTATTTTCTGCGTGTGCTTTAACCCATCTCCAACTAACTTTGTGTTTTTGGCAAGAATCATCCAGTTTAATCCAAAGATCTTGATTCTTAACAGGTTTTTTATTTGCACCCTTCCAATTATTAATTTTCCATTTTTTTATCCATACTGTAATTCCATCTTTTACATATTTTGAGTCTGTATAAATTGTAACTTCTGATTTTTTTTTAATTTTTTTTAAAGCCATTATTGGTGCTGTTAACTCCATTCTATTGTTTGTAGTTTTTTTTTCACTTCCAGAAATACTTGTTTGATTAACATTGTTCTCTACAATAACAGCAGCCCAACCTCCTTTTCCAGGATTTCCTGAGCATGCACCGTCTGTATATATTTTTATCTTCATTAAAAAAAATAATCCTCATAGCTTTTTGAATTTTTATGAAATTCAAGTCTTTTTAAATATTCCATTGGGTCTTTAATTTTTACAATAGCACCTTTGACTGCGTTAAGAGAGTCAAACACTCTAGTTAACAAAAATCGTAAAGCAGCTCCTTGTGATAACACTTTAATATTATTTTTTTCTTCATCTGTAAGTCTTCTCACTGAAGTGTATCCATCAATAAAATTTTTTGCTTTCGTTACATTAAAGCTTAAATTATTTTTTGGGCCATCAAAACAAAGAGCATTAAAACAAATCGCTATTTCAAAGGCAAAAAAGTCTTCACAAGCGAAATAAAAATCAATTATACCACTAAATTTTTCTTGTATAAAAAAAATGTTATCGTGAAATAAGTCAGCATGAATAATCCCTTTAGGTAAATTTTTTGGCCAATTTTTCTCGACATCATTAAGATTCTCCTCTATTAATTTTGGAAGATCTTTATGTATTTTCGAACAATTATTTTTTACAGAGTCAAATAATTTCCTCCAAGACTTTATTGATAAATCATTTTGTCTATTTAATTGAAAATTTTGTGTAATTAGATGCATCTTGGCAACCTCAATTCCTAATGATTTACAGTTGTTAGGAGATAAATCTTTCTTAGCTTTTCCTTCAAGAAAAGTAACAATCATTAACTTTTTACCTTTATATTCTGTAATTGTTTTATTTTGTTTATTAATGATTGGAGTTGGACATTTAAAATTTTTCTCGTGCAATAATGACATAAGATTTGAAAAAAAAGGTAGATCTTCGGATTTTACTCTTTTTTCATAAACCGTGAGTATAAATTTTTTTTTGTTCATAGATAAAAAATAATTTGTATTTTCTATCCCTTCTTCAATTCCTTTGAATAAATCTAGTTCGCCTAAATTATAATTAGATAAAATTTTTTCAATTTCATTTTTATTAAATTTTGTATAGACAGCCATTAATTAATTAAGTTCTTTAGGTAATTTAAAAACTACTTTTTCTTCAGCTACCACAACTTCCTCTATAGATACTTTCCTATCTTTTTTTATATTATTTAGTAATGTTTGTACTAATTTTTCAGGAGCAGATGCGCCTGAAGAAATTCCTATAGTTTTGGAGTTTTCGATCTCTTTGAAAGGTATTTCTTTCTCGGAGTGCATTAATTGAGAATTTTTACACCCGGCTTTTTTAGCTACTTCTACCAATCTCACTGAATTTGAAGAGTTTCTACTTCCTACAACGAAAAATATATCACATTTAGATGCAATTTTTTTAACAGCCGACTGTCTATTAGTTGTGGCATAACAAATATCCTCTTTAATTGGACCTTTAATATTCGGAAATTTATTTTTTAGAGAATCAATTATCTCGGCAGTGTCATCGACAGAAAGTGTTGTTTGAGTTATATACGCTAAAGGTTTTTTGAAATCTTGTTTGTTTAGAGCTTCAGCATCATTTTTAGTTTCAATTAATTTAATAGATCCATTAGGCAATTGACCCATTGTTCCAATTACTTCCGGATGGTTTTTGTGTCCAATTAGAAATATTTCATAACCATTTTTATGTAATTGCTCTGACTCTCTGTGGACTTTCGACACAAGGGGACAAGTAGCGTCAACATAAGATAAATTTTTAAATTTGGCTTCTTCAGGAACTGATTTTGGGACACCATGAGCTGAAAAAATTATAGGTCTATTTCCATCTTTTACATCAGATAACTCGTCAACAAAAATCGCACCTTTTTGTTTAAGCTCTTCAACTACTTGTTTATTATGCACTATTTCGTGTCTCACATACACTGGAGATCCAAATTTCTTAATTGATTTTTCAACAATTTCAATAGCTCTTTTAACACCAGCACAAAATCCTCTTGGTGAAGCTAAGTAAATTTTAAGTTCTTTTTTCATATTTTTCCAATAGATACTCAAGCAATATATGCGGAAAAGTCAGAGACGCCAAACCAATAAAAATTACCTTATATATTGCCTCATCAAGCATATAAAAATCATTTAAAAAATATATAGCGAATAAAAATGTAACTCCAGTGATTAAAGTTAAAGGAATTGCTTTGGCTATAAATTTCTTTAGCCCCGATTTGAGAGATTTATCTAGTTCAAAAATTAGAGAAATCGAATGTCTAATTGAGTGAAGAAAACAAAAATAAATAGTGAAAGCCAAAATGGGCGATAAAAAAAGATTTAGTATAATAATAGAAAAGAAATCCATAATCATAACTCCTTTAAGATCCGTATTTTCTTTTTGAGAAATGTACAAGGATGATAAAAAACTAAGACATAACATTATAATTAAAAATTGATCACTAAAAACTCCAGCTTCGAAAACATTGAAATTTAGTATTTTAAAAATTTCATTTGTTTGCTCTCTATTTAACAATAATGGAGCTATAATTACTGTCGAACCTTTTAAAAAGAATAAAAATTCAGATATGAAAAACTTTCTTTTAAAAAAAAATACCGTGTCTTCCTTTCCGAAATGGTAAGCTGCAACAATTAAAAATAACAATAGTACTGTATTAGGAAATATTAACCAGAATACTATTATGAAAAATGAAATTAAAATATATGCAAAATAAAACAAAATTATTTTTTTATATCCAAATAATTTTAAAAACTTTTTTCCTTTTATATTATCTAATGCGCCATGGGAAATTCCTAGAATTAATATTAAAAACAAACAAAAAATTACAGGCTCAAAATTTAGCATTAGATAAACTGGACACACCAAAATACAAAAATTAAAAAATACAATAGAATGTTTTAAATTTATTTTTTCCATTAATTAAATAATGCCTTTAAAAAAATCAATTTTGGCATTTTTCTTATAATATTTACATCCTCAATAAAATTACTTTTATTTGATAAAAATTTTATAATTGTATTAGAAGAGGCTTTGAACATATCAAAAAATATTTTAGGCATCTTTTCAGGATGTTTCTCTAAAACTCTCAGAAATATCTTATCTAAAAATTTATATTTTTTTCCAAAATTGAATATTTTTACCTCATTAATTTTTTCAATATTTTTTACAATATATTTACTATGTTCTTGAATATTTAAAAAAGTATAGCCCGTGCTTAATCGTGTCATCCCACCTGCAGATCCAATATTGATCATTTTGTTATCGTTTGTTAACGAAGGATAAAAAAGCGGTATTGCACCTTTTTCAATAAAATTAATTTTATAATTTTTTATTCCTAGATTATTTTTTATATAATTTTCTAGCTGAAGGTCATAATCCATAAGGCTTTGATCTTCTAGATCTGACAACCAAGTCGTTTCAACTAAAGCTTTATTTTTACTAAATGGCAAAGTGTAGAAGAAATGGACATCATTTTTTTGGTCACAATTAAAATCCATTAGATTTATTATTTCTTCATCAAAGATATTGTTTGGAGTCTCAATTTCGATACCTTGAAAGTGTTGCCATAATTCAGATTTATCAAGTTCTTTATCATAAACACTATTAAAAATTATTGAATTTTTAAAATTGATTTCGCTAAGATTTTTGAAAAAACTGACATTTGAATTTCTAGACAGCCTTGAATTTATTTTTTTATAAAATTTGCCGCTATCAATACTTTGGTAAGGGAATTTTTTATTTGTTAATTCAAGGGATTTTTCTGAAGTATTGATTGTAAAATTGTTCCAACTTTTAATTATACAATCATCAAAGTTGTGCTCAAAAACTTTCCAAAAAGACCATGTTTTATCTCTCTTATATTCTTCCCGAATTTCAATTATAGCAAGAGTTTTATCTTTTAATTTATCATTGATTTCTAGTTCATATGCCAAAGATAAACCAGCACATCCACCACCAATAATTACATAATTAAAATCTTTCATTTAAACTAATATCCTCACTTATTAAATTATAATGAAATTCTTGTTCATCTTTTTTTTCACCTATAAAAAAAAGTAAAATTAAATCAATTAAGGAAAAAAAAGTTTGTATTAATTTACTGAAATTTGATACATAAATTTTTCCAGCTTTTTTATAATTTTCAATATCTTTTACATCAAAAATTTTTTTTCCGATTTGTCTGTAAACTCTCCTAGCTACAATTATAGAAAACCGATATTTTAAGGGTATATCTCTTAAAGCAGAAAAAGAATTATTGTAAAAAATATTAGCCTCATAAATAGTTTTTTTAATATTTATAAAAGTATCTTTGGTATAACCAAATAAATAAACTCTATTTTTTTTCTCATCTTCCATTACATCTCTAGCAATGTTAGTTAATTGCATCGCTATTCCTAAATCAATAGCTCCTCTTAAAGATTCTTTTTTTTTGACATTAAATATCTTTGCCATCATCAAACCTACAGTACCAGCCACTCTATAACAGTAAACAAGCAATTCCTTTTTAGTTTTAATTCTTACTTCTTTTTTAAGGTCACTTTCAACACCATCAAATAAATCATTTACTATAATTTGGGATATATTAAACTCTTCCATTATATCCCACATATTTTTTATGACAGTGTCCTGTTGATTCTTTTCCTGAAATTTTTTTCTAAAATACTTTAGTTGTTCTTTTTTTCTCTCCAATGCAATATCTTGATCTGCAATATTATCTACCGTCCTACAAAAATTATATAAAGAAGAACATTTATTAAACATGCTTTTAGGTAAAAAAAAACTTGCCCAGTAAAAGGATTTCGCATGTTGTTCTAATAAGTTGGTCATTTAAACAACCTATCTAATACTTTAGCAGATGAAAGCACACCGGGCATTCCCGCACCTGGATGTGTTCCAGCACCTACAAAATATAAATTGTTAAATACTTCTGACTGATTATGAAATCTAAAATAAGCTGATTGGGAGAATTTTGGCTGAATTGAAAATCCAGATCCATGTAAAGTTGCAAGTTCTTTTTCAAAATAATCAGGCGTTAAAAAGAAATCACTTACCACATTTTCTTTTATTCCAGGTAATACTGATTTATCCATTTTATCTAAAATTAAATTTTTGAATTTTTCACCCTCACTAGACCAATTTATATTAGAAAGATTATTTGGCACTGGAACTAAAACATAAAATGCGTCTTGACCATTAGGAGCCATATTAGGGTCCGTAGCTGAAGGTCTATGTAAATAATAACTAATATCTTTAGATAGAACCTTTTCTTCAAAAATTTTATCTAAATGTTTTTGATATGTATTACCAAAGTAAATAGTATGGTGAGCTACATTCTTATATTGTTTTTTAGAGCCGAAATAATAAACATATAGACCCATAGAATAGTCCATTCTTTTCATTTTTTGTTTAAAAAGAAAATTATAATTATTTTTAGATTTGATTAAATTTTGATAAACATTTGGAGGATCGGAATTACAAATTATATAATCACAATCAATAGTTTTTGAATTATTTATCTTTATTCCTTTAACTCTATTATCGTCAGAAATAATTTCAGTTACCTCAGCATCTTTAATAATTTGAATATTCTCCTCATTCATAAGTTTTTCCAATGCTTTAACCAGATTTCCTGTTCCCCCCATAGAGTAGTGTATACCCCATTTCTTTTCTAAATATAAAATTAAAGTGTAAATTGATGTTGTAGTAAAAGGATTACCACCTACTAAAAGAGGGTGCATACTAAAAACTCTTCTTAGTTTTTCATTTGATATAAAATTTGAAACTAATTGATAAACAGATTTATAGCTTTTTAAACTCAATAAAGATGGAATCTGTTTGAGCATGAAAGTAAGATTATTAAACGGTTTGTCTGATAGTTCAGTGAAACCTTTATTAAAAATTTTTTCGGTAAATTTTACCAAATCATCATATCCCTTTAAGTCTTTATTTGAAAACTTTTTAATTTCATTTTCCATTGACTTTTCATCACCCGAGTAATCAAAAGTTTGCCCATCACTAAATACAAATCTGTACCATAAATCTAAGGGGACTATGTCCACATATTCAGAAATGTTTTTATTAAATAAGTTAAATAGTTCTTCAAAGAGATATGGGGCGGTGATAACCGTAGGTCCACCGTCATAAATAAAGTCTCCTTTTTTAAAAACCCTTGCTCTTCCCCCTAAATCAGGATGTTTTTCAACTAATGTTACATCGTAGCCTTTAGCTTTTAATCTTAAAGAAGCTGCTAAACCTCCAAAGCCTGAGCCTATAACTATAATTTTTTTTGCCATTTTATTTATGGCCTATATTAACTGGATTTTTTCTTTAGTGCTATTTTTGTTTCACTGATACTTTTTACGAAAAGTCTATCTAATTTGCTTTTATCTAAAGAATTTTTAATTAATTTTTCGACTGATTGAATTGCGATTAAAATTGAAGCATTTTTTATATCTTTTACGGCTTGGTCCTTCATTTGTTTAATTTTAAGATCAGCATTTTTTTTTCTATTTTCAATTAAATTATGAAATTCTGAATTTACTTTAATAACATTTTTTTCAGCAATTTCATTGGCATCACTTATCATTTTTTCTATTTCTTTTTTTGAATTACTAATTTTCTTTTCTTGTTCACTTAAATTCGCTTTAGCTTCCTCTTTTAGTTTTTCTGCATTTTCCACCTGATCTTTTATTTGAGATATTTGTTCTTCAAGAGCTGATTTTATCTTATTTGGAATTTTATAGTAGATTAGCAATCCTATAAAAATAAAAAAAGAAACAGCTACCCAAAATGTTGAGTCAATAATCATAAATATTTACCTAAATTTTTTTTAGAAACTTCTGAAATCATGGCTTTAATACTACTTAAATTTAATTTATCTCCAGAAATTTCTTCTATTATTTGTGAGGCTAATTCTTCAGAAATTTTGTGAACAGATTGTAATGAATTTTTTTTCAATTTAAGAATTTCTTTTTGAGCCTTTTCTACTTCAGCTTCAATTTCTTTATTAAAAACTTCTTTTTTATTTTTAATATCTTGATCTAATTTATTTTTCGAACTTAAAATAATATTTTGTACTTCCTTTTTTGCGTTTTCGATAATCTGAAAATATTCTTTATTTTTTGCCTCAGATAGTTCATTTAAATGTTTTGCATTATCTAAACAATCTTTAATTTTTCTCTCTCTTTCATCTAAATTATTTTTAATTACAGGAATGAAAGCTTTTGAAATCGATAGATACAGTAAAGTAAATATTAAAACTAACCAAAAGGCTTGAGATGCCCAATACTTTGGGTCTAGCTGAGGCATCCCAGCCTCAGCTGCATATGTAATGTTGCAAATAGTCAGAAAGACTATAATTAAAAAATATATCAACTTCATATTTTATCTAACTAAAAAGCAAATAAAATAATCAGCGCAACTACCAAACCAAACAAACCAGTGGCTTCTGCTAAAGCAAAACCTAAAAGTAAATTAGGAAATTGCTTTTGAGCTGCCGATGGATTTCTCATAGCTCCAGACAAATAATTACCGAAAATAATTCCGATACCTACTCCTGCTCCTGCTAAAGCGATTGCAGCGAGTCCCGCTCCAATCATTTTTGCTGCTTCTAACTCCATTCTTCCTCCTTTTTTAATGGTGTAAATTTAATGCATCATTTAAATAGATGCAGGTTAATATTGCAAATACATAAGCTTGAAGAAAAGCAACTAGTATCTCCAAGCCAGTTAATGCAACTGAGAAAGTAAGTGGCAACCACCCACCCACAATACCCAAACTGATGACAAATCCCCCAAACACTTTTAACATTGTGTGCCCTGCCATCATATTTGCGAATAGTCTAACTGATAAACTTACTGGACGACTTAAGTAAGAAATAATTTCAATAATAGTTATCAGCGGTAAAAGTACTACAGGCACTCCTTTAGGTACAAAAATTGATAAATATTTAAACCCATGTTTTAGAAAACCTATAACAGTTACCGCAAAAAATATAAAAAGAGCCATAACCAATGTAACGATTATATGACTAGTAACTGTAAAAGAGTAAGGCAACATTCCTACCATATTACATAACAAAACAAACATAAATAAACTAAATATGAATGGAAAGTAGGGTTTAGCTTTTGTCCCCGCCGTATCACTTATCATTTTGGCTACAAAGTTGTAAGCAATTTCAGATAATAATTGCATTTTATTTGGAATTATTTTTTTTTCCTTAGTTCCCAAAAAAAGAAACACACAAACAGATATGGCGCTTATTAACATGAATAAACTAGCATTTGTAAAAGATAAATCTATTCCACCTAAATTTATTTCAGGCCCTATTTTATTAACGCTAAACTGAAGCATTGGATTTGTAGCCATAATATCAAATTTATTTTAATTGCATTTTTTTTGCCGCTCTAATTACATTTAATATTCCTGCTGCTGCTCCCGCAAAAAAGAAAAATATAATTAACCAAGGTTTAGTATCAAACCAGCTGTCCAAAATAAACCCAATTATTGTCCCTACAAGCACAGCTGAAACCATCTCTGAACCAAGCTTAAACGCATTTCCCATAAAAAATCCGCTACTACCATTGTTTTTTTCCGACGTTTGTTTGGAAAGTTTATTTTTTTCAATTTCTAGGCGAGTTTTAAAATTTTTATCCTCTTTCATTAAAAATTAAGCTACTAATCCTTCTGCCTTCTGTAAGTCGACAGCAACTAATTGGCTTACTCCTTTTTCTGGCATAGTAACACCATATAGTCTGTGCATTCTAGACATTGTGAGAGCGTGGTGAGTAATTATTATAAACTTAGTCCTAGTAATCTTAGTCAGCTCATCTAATAGGGAGCAAAATTTTGTTACGTTTGCATCATCTAAAGGAGCATCTACTTCATCAAGAACGCAAATTGGTGAGGGACTGACTAAAAAGACTGCAAAAATCAAAGAGAGGGCTGTAAGTGCTTGTTCTCCACCAGATAGAAGTGTAATTGATTGCAATCTTTTACCAGGGGGTGAAACTAACATCTCTAATCCTGCTTCCAAAGGATCTTCAGAGTCTACTAATTCAATTTTAGCGTTTCCTCCATTAAATAATTTAGTATAAACTTCATTAAACTTTCTATTTATCTTTGTGTAAGCATCTAAAAGTCTTTCCCTTCCTTTTTGTTTTAATTCTTCAATACTTGCTTTTAATTTTACGATAGCAGAATATAAATCTGATCTATCATCTTCCATTTTTTTTATTTCTTCTTCATATCTTTTTGTTTCTTCATCTGCTCTTAAATTAACAGAACCAAGTAACTCTCTTCTTTTTTTTGTTTTCTCAACTTTTTCTTCTTGATCTTCAATGCTAGGAAGTTTTTTTTCATCAATATTAATCAAATCTGAACTTGCAAATAAATTACTATCACTTTCTATTCCTAATTCATTTTTAACAGAATACATTAAATCTTTTTTTCTATTATTTATACCTTCGACTGTAGCTTCATTTCTGGCTTTATTTTCTCTTAGACTAGATAATTTTTCTTGAATTTCACCCAAATTTTCGTTGATAAGATTAAATTTTTTTTCTGCCATCTCAAGTTCTGCTTGCAGCTCTTCACTTCTTCTTTTTGTATTTTCTAAATTTTGTATATTTTGTCCTTTATGAGTTGCTATTTTTTCTGGATTTTTCTGATTCTCCTTCATTTCGTTTATAATTTTTGTCTTTCTCTCCTCCAGTTCCAATCTCATTTTTTCAGAATTTATCTTTAAGTTTTTCCAGTTTTCGAGCTCAACGTCTATATTTGCAATTCTTTCTTTTCTTTTAATTGAATCGCTTTTAATACTCTCATTTTTTCCAAAATTAAAAGCATATTTCTCTTGTGAGGTTGTAATTTTATTAACGAGGTCCTTTAAATTTTTAAATATTTCTTTGGTTAATTTTTCATCATTGTCTATTTTTGTTTCTATATTTCTTATCAAGTCATCTAATTTACTTTTTAAATTTTCTAAATTATTTTTTGAGTCTTCCAATTCGCTCGAAGATTTTGACTCGCTATCCAAAAGCTCTTTTTCAGTCTTTAAAAGTTCAGATTTTTCCTCTGAAATTCTCTTTTGATTTAAAGTGGCGTCGAGAGAAATACTTCTTTCCCTTTCCAAATCAGACTCAATAGTTTGAAGTGATTTTTGAAGTTTAATTTCTAAATTTTTAACTCTACTTTCCTCTTGCACTAAGCTTTCCATGTCTAAATTTAACTTTTGCAATTTTGCCAAACTTTCTAGCTTTCGATCTCTTAGTGGCGCAAGTCTTTTGTTTTCTTCCTCAAGTAAATTATTATTATGATTCAAATCAAGTTTGATGGCGCTAATTTCGTCATCTTGCTCACTCAATTTTTCATTAATTTCTGTTTTACCTTTTTCTATTTCTTTTAATTTCAAAAAGTATAACCCAGCTTCTATCATCCTGAGTTCTTTCGAAATCTCTTTATATTTTGAAGCCTCCTCTGCTTGTTTTTTTAAATTATCTAATTGTTTTTCTTGTTGTTTTTTTAGCTCATCTGCTCTTTTAAGATTATTTTCGGCTGCGGCTAGTCTTGTTTCTGCTTCATGGCGTCTTGCATGAATACCAGATATCCCAGCTGCTTCCTCTAAAATAGATCTACGTTCAATTGGTTTAGCTGTAACTAATTGACCAATTTTTCCTTGGCTTATTAAAGAGGGAGAATGGGCACCAGTTGATAAATCTGCAAAAAAAGTTTGAGCATCTCTAGCTCTTACTTCTTTGTCATTAATAAAATATTTTGAACCTTTATCTCTCTCGATTTTTCTTCTCACAACAATTTGATTTAAATCTTTATACTGGTCTGGACCCGATCCCTCCAAATTTTCAAGTGTTAAAGTAACTTCTGATATATTTTTGGCAGGCCGATTTGAAGTCCCAGAAAATATTATATCCTCCATTCCTGAACCTCTCATACTTTTTGCTGATGTTTCTCCCATACACCACCTCAAAGACTCAACAATATTTGATTTTCCGCAACCATTGGGACCAACTATCCCAGTTAAACCATTCTCTATGTAAAAAGTAGTTTTATCAAAGAAAGATTTAAAACAATTTATTTCCAATTTTTTAAATTTCATAACTATAATAATTTATCTATTTGTTTTTTAAAATTTTTAAAATCATGTTTACCTTCGTATTTTTTTTCGTTTATATAAATAGTTGGCGTAGAACTAATTTTATATTTTTTTTGGGCATGAATTCTTTCTTTTAAAATCAAATCTTGAATCTTGCTATCTTTTAGACAATTTTCCATTTGGTTTTTTGTCAAATTATATTTGAGACCGATTTTAATTAAATTGTCGTTAATAGTATTTATATTTGTGCCAACTGCCCATTTATTTTGTTGTTTATAAATTTCAGATAAAAAATTAAACTTATTATTATAATCAGGGTTACATCTTAAAATTTTTTCAGCGTTTAAAGAAGCCAAATCTAAAGGAAATCCATGATGTTCAAATTTTACCTTGTTAAGATCTATATACTCTTTTTTCAACTTTTCGAAAATTTTATCATGAAAACTTGCACAGTGGGGACAGGTAAGAGATGAAAAAACCTTAATTGTAATTTTTGCTTGATCGTTCCCAATCTTAAAATTTACTTCACTATTTACAAAATCTGCTTTTAACAAAATTGCAGAGAATACTAAAGCAAGAAAAAATTTGTTAAATATTTTTACCATTATAAGCTTTTATAAGTTTGTTTAATAAGTTTTTTAATCCTATATTGTTAATTTTATTTATTGAACTGTTAAAGTTGTTTTTTGACGCTTTTTTTAAATCGTTGACTATTATTTGTTTTTTTTCGTTAGGTATTAAATTCAGATTTATTTTTTCTACATAATTATAGCCAAAAAAACTATTAATTTTATCTATTATTTCTCTCTTTTTATACTCAACATCAATTTCTTTTCCATGAGCCACATTGATTATCAAAACACCTGATTTTAAACTTTTTCCTACTTTAATTTTTGTTGGATAGCAGTCGTTAGAAATTTTTTCACCAACAATTTTGCTCCAATTATCAACAATGCTTGTAAAATTATAACCTCGTTTTTTAAGATTTTTCTTAATACCCTGCGGTAATGAGCTTATAAAAGGTTTTAACCCTTTAACAAAATTTTGTGTATTATATTTCTTATGCATATAAATATTAATTTATCAAAAAAAATTCTTGCATGGTATGATAATAACAAGCGCATATTACCTTGGCGTGTTGGTAAAAAATCACCAAAATTGCTTTATTATAGACTTTTAAGCGAATTTATGTTGCAACAAACTCAAGTAAAAACTGTTATTCCTTATTTTAAAAAATTTGTAAAACAAATTCCAACCTTTCAATCGTTGGCAAATGTCGACGAAAAGATCTTAATGAAACATTGGGAAGGTCTTGGTTATTATTCAAGAGCAAGAAATCTAAAAAAAAGTGCAATTATAATTGTT
>MDTA01119770.1_pt1 | contig 16754 bp, 19 predicted proteins | sample 811151 | NCBI WGS metagenome assembly MDTA01 (sample SAMN05326648, study PRJNA326480) | marine metagenome | isolation source: seawater | place: Indian Ocean: South | collected 2010 | reverse complement strand
TCTATCCCTGTAGAGTATTTATATTCTTGTATCATCAACAATTAAATTTGATTTACACATTACTTTTAATTTACTAAAATAGTAGTGAATCACATAGGTAAAAGAATTCTTTTAGATCTAATAATGAGTTATATCTGTTATCAGTGTAAGGAAAAGAAAACTGGAAAACCTTGGATAATCTATGAAGATAATCCAAATATATGTATGTGTGGGTATCTGTGTAATGTGAAATCAAATGTAGTATCAACTCATTATGATAAAGTTCTTAATAGGGAAGATTTTGATTATTTGTGTCCAATTCTTCCTAAAAAGAATGAAAGAGAAATATTTATTCCTAAGAGTGAGTTTGAGCAATCTCTTATGACTGATGATGAATATCAAAAATATACTGATGAATATAATGAATATTTTGCTTATAGACCAGAAGAACACCAAGTATATCTTGAGAATAAAGAGAATGATTCACATTCTAAATGTATAGAGGATGAATATAACATATCTGATAATGATTCAGATGATTATTAAGTGTTAAAATCTCAATAATATTATATAATAGTAGATAAATGAAAATTATTACTCCCGAAAATATAGATGAAACACTTGAAGATGAAGATTATTTATTTTTTTATTTTACAGCTAGTTGGTGCGGACCGTGTAAGCGTATTTATCCATCAATTGTTAAATTAGATGAAGGATTAAAAGAAAAGAAAATCACATTTTGTAAAGTAGATATTGATGAAAATGATGAATTTTGTGAAAAATGTAATATTAAGAGTGTTCCTACATTTATCATTATTAAAGATAAGAAGATATTAGGAACAATAAATGGGGCTGATATTAATAAAGTTGGTGGATTAATTAAAGAATGTTGTTCTGATTTATAAAATTATTCTTTTTATTTTCTTTTTTATATTTTTGTGAAAAACACATAAAGAATTTAATCTTTTAATATAATAACATGAGTGAAGAGTTGAGTTTTGATAATTTGGGAATAAAAGAGAATCTTTTAAGAGGTGTATACTCGTATGGTTTTGAGAAACCCTCAAAGATTCAGTTTAAATCAATTCCAGTAATTAATGAAAGAAAAGATATTATAGCACAATCACAATCCGGAACGGGTAAAACAGGAGCATTTACAATTGGTTCATTAAATATAGTGAATGAAGACCTGAATAAAACGCAGATATTGATAGTAAATCCAACAAGAGAACTTGCTGAACAAACTATGAATGTTATTCATGAGATTAGTTCGTATACAAAGATTACAAAGAGTAAAGCTGTTGGAGGAACAAATGTAAATGCTTGTTCTGAATCATTGAGGAGAGAACCACACGTAGTTGTTGGGACACCTGGTAGAATTATGGATATGATTAATAAGAGATGTTTAATCACATCAGAAGTAACAACATTAGTGATAGATGAAGCAGATGAGATGTTATCATTTGGATTCTTACCAACATTACAAGAGATAATTCGTTGTATGCCGAAAGATGCTCAAATATGTTTATTTAGTGCGACGATGCCTCAAGAAATGCTAGAATTAACCGATAAATTTATGAATAATCCTGAAAGAATTCTTGTAAATAAAGAAGAATTAACTTTAGAGGGAATATCACAATATTATATAAATACTAAGGTAAATCATTGGAAATATGATGTATTAACCGATATTTATGATAGTATTCAGATTTCACAATGTATTATTTATATTAATTCTAAGAATAAGTTGATGGAAATTTATCAAAAATTGGTTGAGAATAATTTCCCAGTTGGAATGATTCATGGATCACTTCAAACAAATGAAAGAGATTATACTGTTAAGAAATTTAGAGAAGGAGAAATAAGAATTCTTTTATCTACTGATTTATTATCAAGAGGAATTGATATTCAGCAATTATCATTGGTAATAAACTATGATTTACCTAGAGAAAAAGAAACATATATTCATCGTATAGGTAGGAGTGGTCGTTATGGAAGAAAGGGTGTAGCGATTAATTTTATCACAGATTATGATTTAGAACATTTACAGAATATTCGTGATTTCTACAATACAAAGATAGAAGAAATGCCCAATGATATCCAAAATGTTGTGAATGTTTAAATATCATATTTAGATAAAGGAATTCTTTTATTTAAGGATTTGCGTATATATTGTGATAATTACTTCTACAGGATTAGATATGGATATATTAGGAATTGATACAGATAATGAAACAAAGGGAATTAGTGTTAGTAATCCACTAAATGAAAATAAAGAGGATGAAATAAAATCACCTAAATTAAGTGTAGTAGATTCGATAGGTGTAGAATTATTAACGAATCGTGGCGATGATAAAAAAGATGGATATTTAAGTGATGATAATTCTGTTAAATCGGGTAAATCAGATAAAGATGAAGTAAATATGTTTGGATTTGGTTCTAGTTCTCAACCCAATGATGAACCAAAACCTGTTCAGATGAACGCAGATGTAGATGAAGGAGATAATTTTATAATGAAAAAGAATGAGGGTTCAGATTTTACACCAATACATAGGATGACTCCGACAGATATTAAGAATGAAAAAATTGATTACATTTATAAATTTAAGAAATTGGGAGAGCAAGGTATCCGGACGACTATGAATTATAATATGAATTCTAATTTGGAAGAAATGAGAAATGAGTATCTCAAATTAAAGAAACAAAGAGAAATAGATAATTCAGTTAAATTTCAGAGAAAAGCTTTGATGGCATTTGTAACCGGATTAGAGTTTTTGAATAATAAAATAGATCCTTTTGCGATTCAGTTAGATGGATGGTCAGAATCAGTGAATGAAAATATTTTTGATTATGATGAAATTTTTGAGGAGCTTCATATGAAATATGGTGGAGATACAGAAGTTGCTCCAGAAATTAGATTAATGTTTGCATTAGGAGGGAGTGCATTTATGTTTCATCTACAGAACACGATGTTTAAATCATCGATGCCTGGTATGGATGATATCTTAAGACAAAATCCTGAATTAATGAAACAATTCGCTTCAGCAGCTGTTGGATCAATGGGTCCTGGAGCCCAGGGTCCGATGAATCAGGGTCCGAGACCTATGGGTCCTATGGCTGGAGGTCCATCTCCTAATAATCGAAGATCGGGAGTACAAAGAGGTAATCCTAGACAAGAAAATCAATCGGGTGGCTCTACTCCTAGACAAGAAATGAATGGTCCCGATGGTATAGATGATCTCATAAAAACTATGAATTTAGAGCCCAATAATATACCTGATTTAGATAATATATCTTTAGTAAGTGGAGATACAGATAGAAAGAGTGGTATTACACTGAATTTATAATGATTCTATAATGATTCTATAATGATTCTATAATGAATCCTTAATAACTTTTAATTTATCAATTTCTTTTTCAAGTTCTTTTTTCGCAAAAGAAGAACCACCTTCTTCACCATCTTCTTTAGGTGGTTCTGGAATAGTTTCTAATATGAGTAAAACAAATAAACCTGTTACAACAAATGCGATTACAATATCTCTGGTCGCCATAAAAATAACAGCAAAAATAACTATTCTTCTAAAATAAGAATTCTTGATAAAATTACGATGTTCTTCATTAAGTTCATCAATAATGAATCTAGAACCAATATTAACCATAATCATCATTAATCCGATGAAGTATTTATTTTCATTTAAAATATCTGTTTGATCCTGAAAATAATCAATTAGATTCATTTATAATAAGATTGATAAAAAAAGATAAAAAATAAATATATTATCTAATCTATTATTAGAATGTATTGTTCTTTAGAAGAAGCCTGGGGTTCTGATTTTAAAAAAGAAGGTAAAAATAAAAAGAAAAAGAAGAGAGAACATGAAACACCACCAACTGCTGAAGATAAAAGATTTAAACCTGTAATGAATAATCTAGAAATTGACAAAAATATATTAATTGAGCCACCGAGAACTTGGAAGTCAGCAAATGCTTTAGAAGAAGCTCCTTTAATACAACCCTTTGATTATTATTCGTCTAATGAAAAGAATTTAGATTATGTTCCTTATTCAACAAATATTTATCCTAATGTTCAGGGGAATAATAATGTGAATAGACAACCTTTAAGTAGGGTTAATGAAACTCCTTCACTCCAACAAAGAGATGGATATGTACAGGTTCCTTTAAGTGATTATCAGGAATTAGTTAAAGGAAGACAAGAAACACTACAAACTAATATGAGAAAAGGAACAGTTATTGAGGGATTTACAACAAATGATGAACAATTTAATGAGTTATTATTATATATTTTTACAGGAATCTTTTTATTAATATCACACGATTTTATGTTTCAACTAGGTAAAAGATCTTATTAAAGATTTATAGTTCTTGTTTTATCTTGCATCGCTAATAATGTAGCATCATCATAAACAAGATTGTTCATATTACCAGTTGGTTTATATTCCTCAATAGGTCTATAATTCATCTGAACTTCTTTTTTTATGTTTTTCTTTTGTAAGATTGATTTTTTATTTGTTTGATGATGATCCCAAGAAATAAATAACCAATTTGGATGAATATACATCAATTTAAAGCCATTCTTTTCTAAACTATTCATTACATGATTTCTTAATTCTTCTATATTATAAAGAGGTGTTCCGAAAATAAATTCAGGAATTAAAAAGAAACAATATTTTCTGTCTAATTTAGAATTAAATCTTATCTTATTATGACAATCTTTAAGAATATTATTGTATATTTCTAATCTTTTTACAACTTTTTTTCTCGCCTCAAGATCTAATTCTGTTAAATCAATTTGTGGATTCATAATATTTATGTTTAGATAAATATTTTAAGAAAAAGTATTCATTTAATAAATAATATGGATAAAGATACTCAAAACAATAATAAAATCGACACATTAGTAATTTCTGGAGCGAGTACAAAAATGATCACATTTATAGGTGTATTTAGAGCTCTTTATGAAAAGGGATTAATATCTAAAGATTTAAATGGAATAAAACATATATCTTGTGTTTCAATCGGATATTTTTATAGTATTATACTAGCTTTAAGAATTAGTGAAAGATTTTCTTACGAATGTGTTTTAAAAACAGATTTTCTAAATTTATTAGATATTGAGAATATCTCAATTGATTCGTTAATTTATGATATGGGATTTATAAATCATCATATGATTTCTAAACCAATTGAGATTATACTTAAAGAAAAATTTAAAAAAGATAATGTAACACTTAAAGAATTTTATGATAAAACAAAGATAAAAATAACAGTCAAATGTGTGAATGTTACTAAATCTGAAACCCATTTTATTAATCACGAAACTGATCCCAATTTAGAAGTATGTAAATTATTATTAATGACTACAGCTATACCTATTTTCTTTAAACCCTTACTCTATAAAGACTGCTATTACATTGATGGAGGATTAAGTGGTAATTTACCTATTGAAGCGATAGATCCTATTAAAGATAATTATTTAGGAATATATATTTCTGGAAATAAAGAAATAAATTTTAAAAATGAAGAGTATCCTATCTTATCTTTTTTAAATAAGATGTTAACTGTATCTTCTACAAAATTAGATTCTTATTTAGACAAATGTATTGTTTTAGAAATTAATGAACCTTCTACAAATTTTGAGTTAACTAATGAACAAAAAGAAAAAATGATAGATTTAGGTTATTATGAAACTTTAAAACAATTAAGCACTAAATTTAATTTATCTTAGAATAATATGTACTAGGTGAATGTACATCTTGATTATAGTGACCATTCTTATACATATAATGTAGAACTTCACGCTTATGTTTAAGATCACTTTGTTCATTATTAAGTCCTCTTATCTCATCCTTAATTCTCTTATAATCCTCTGATTCTTCATCATGATTCTTTTGTTCAGCTTGGAGAATTTTAATTGTTCGGTCAATACGTCTATATTCAGAACCATTTTCAGAACATGCATCAATATCCATTTCCATTTGGAGCTTTGATGTATAACGGAACATCTTCTTCTTCTGAAGAAATTCCTTCTTTTCTTCTCTCTTTTTTTGGACTTCTTCATATTGCTTATCATACTTTTCCTTCCTCTTTTCATTTTCGACCTTTCGGTTTTCAACTCTGAAACTCTGAAATCCTTCTAGATGCGGATCCTTATCAAGAAGTTCATCAATATAAATCTCAAAATCATCATCGTGTTGTAGAAGCTTCTTATCTACATAACGAACACCCTTATCTCCAAAATCTACCTTAATCTTTGATCGTGGAATTCGTTGTGTTCTTGTTCCATTATCCTTACGCATAACATTTCCTACATCTCCATTCTGAATCAGACGATCACTATTTCGATTATGCTTTGGAAATCCAATATAAATAACTCGGTCATCTTCTAGAAAATCCATATGAGAAATTAGTGTGTTTGGACGAAATCCCTCAGATGAATATGGACCACGCCTACCACCCTTTCCACAACCAGTATGAAGTCCACCGTAGTTCTTTCCGTTATTATCACCAGCTCCCATTTATTTTATAAAATGATATGTTAGAATAAAAAAGAAATCAAATAAATTATATCTTATATCTGATTTCTAACTACTAAATACTAGATATATAATTATAGAAGATAAGCTTTAACTAGTTTTGATACTAGATTATTAAGATTATTTATTCAGGTTTGTATACCAGATTAAATTTAGGATCTTGAGTTGTTCCATTAACACATCTCTCACTCTTTTTAGTTCCCATTTGGATACCAAACTTAGACTTACGCTGCCACTTTTTAAGATCAGCCATAGTCTTCTTCTTATCCTGTAGTTTATGACCAACTTTCTTACACCAATCATTAATTTGGTAAAAGAGATCCTCGAAATCAGTCGGTGCAATTTCTGAACCATCATCATTCTTGATATTCGGAACAATCTCACACAACTCAATGAACTGACCAAGAACATTGTTCTCATTACGATAGCTGTTAGTAGCCATCTTAACCTTCTCAGGAATCTGAATACCTTCCTTATCATAACGCATCCACTCCATTAGAAGCATCATCATAAAGATCTCCGCCCAGTAATCAAACTTCTCTTCCTTAATGGTTTTATCCATAGGATAGATATTACGAGAATGATCCACCTTGTTACCATCATCAGTAAATGTTGACTCAAATGGAACTACTTCCATTCTCCTCCAAGAACCATGATCATCTGCAGATACTTGTGGAAGTTCATTACACATCGTAACCATCTTAAAATGAGGGATAAACTCAAAGCATTCTTTGAATAGATGCCGAGCCTTAATTCTATCACCACCAGTTAACTCTTTCATTAATCCTGTATTAATTTCTTCACCTACTTCTGGTTCAGACATTACGATAAGACGCTTACCCTTTGTTTGAGCCATAGCTGGATTAGCTGCTTCAGCTGCTCCTCGTTTTTTAGTAATCATCTGAACTGGTAGACCACCAGCATAATCACCTAGAATCTTGTTCATCAAATCAATTAGAACAGACTTACCATTACTACCTTCACCATTCCAGATGTAGAAACCTTGATCACGGTTCTCACCTGATAGACACTTAGACAACCATCTCCAAACATAATTTCTAACTTCAGTATCGGGGAATACTTCAGCCATAAATTTAAGAATATCACGATGAAGAATATTAAAATGAGGTATCTTTTTAGTCTTTTCCCACAATTTATCAAATGATATTGGCAGTTCATCTTGAGATACAGGCAACTCTAATCCTGTACTCATTGTAATATAATCATCCGGTCTACCTTGCCTAAATTCATATGATTTAAGATCGATAACTCCATTCTCAAATCCAAGAAGATTTACATTTTCATCAAACTTCTCAATAACTTTCTTCTCATAAAACATATGACCTAGACCATCCAAAAGAGTTTTTACATATGATTCTTTCAGAAGCTTTTTACAGAAATCGGCACACATATCATGACTTGTTTTAGCATCTGAAGCTTTTTTATCATCTTTAATTAATTTGGCATCTATTTCTAAACGACTATATTCTAATTGTTTTGTTATATAAATTTCATAAATATCTCTATGGATACCCATTTTAAGATCTGTGCCCTTCAGTGTTGTATCCCAACGATGTTTTTCACCATCATACTTATACCATTCATTATCAATATCTACTGATATGAATTGTTTATCATAAAATTTATGAATTACTTCACAAATCCTAAAATTAGCATCAGGACCTGCGTAGACACTACATTCTATGAGTTTAGACAAACTTTCTTCCATAATCTTTTTATATCGTTTTTCATCATCTAATTTAGCCCAATAATACAATGATGCAACTGTTAGAGGATTAGTTGTATGAGCATTTTGGAATGAAATCCACTTTTTAAAACATCCTTTCTTATCATATTTATCTGATTGTTGGCTAAATTCATCCCAAGAATCAAAGAGTCTCTGATCAATATTGTATAGACACAAACCGACTTCTAGCCATTTGCTATAATCATCTGCTCTATCCTTCGAAAGACATTTTACCAATTGTTGAATAAGATTAAATTCTTCTTCTTCTAGAATCTTATTTACTTTTTGTGATATCTTTTTCTGTTTGTATGGATTAATTTCTTCCTGTTCTAAATGATTATGTGAATCATCACTTGTTGTTGAGTTTAGACTACTTAGACTACTCATACTATTCACACTTTGTAAGCTATATAATTCAGTTGAATTCTTTTTAAATTCATTTAGAAAGGTTTCACGATAAACAAGATTATCTTCCAATCCTACTTTATTCAGACTAATCTTGTTCATCATTTTAACTGGTGTATAGTTTATTTCTTTTTCTGCTTCATTTAGTTCTACAGCATTGCCTTCATACATATGATATACTTCTGTGAGAAGATATGGTTCTTCATCTTTCTTCGAACAGAGGTAAGGTTGCCATCCAGAAATCTTACTATCAAGAACTGTATTATCTGGTAGATTTGATGGTACTATCTCACATTCCTGCTCAATAATTTCATTAATCTTTTCGTAATCAAAGAGTTTATCAACGATATATTTGTATTTTGGTTTATCTATTACAATCCCTGAAAAACAGATATGAACTCCATCTTTACTCTTGTATTTGCCAGGTTTTTTGTTTTTCGCGACTTTTACAGGATATGGTTTCTTCTTTTCCATAACTAAAATTTCATTATGATTATCATTAAGATCAATATTTTCACTCAATACAATCCAAGTATATTCAATAATACGCTTTTTAAGATTTTTACTGTAAGCTCTGTTCTTGATTTCACCTGTGTACTTAAAATCAAGATCAATCATAAATGGTAAATTATCTCCCATTTTCTCTACGAGGAGAGGTAATGGGATCTTTTTAGAATAATCATGGCCAATATATTTGTATAATTTCTTCATATTTTGAGGTGGAATATGCCATCTTCCGCCATCCAGTCCCGTATGAGTTACTCGCTGACCATCTTTTATTTCTTTATGTTGCGAAAGGAATTTGGGTAATTTTCCTTTCTTTTGTGCCATCTAATAATGATTACTTAATATTTTATTTTTAAATCAAATTTTGATAAACACTGTAAATCAATATTCTATTCGCTTCTTCTATTTTACTGTGTCTTTATCGTCTTTAATTATCTTACTCCTTATTATTTTTAAAAAGAAGTAATATTTAAACATCAAATTTTTTTTTTTATTTAAGCATTATTCTTCATTATTTTGTAAAGGAGTATGCCGTCTGCTGCAGTTAAAAGAATTCTTTCTAAAGACATGAAATCTATTCAAAGAAATGAATTAAATAAAAATGGGATCTATATCGAATTTAATGAAGATGATATAACAGAAGCTTATGCGATGATAATAGGTCCAGAAGGATCTTGTTATGAAGATGGATTCTTATATTTTAAGATAAACTTTCCAAGTAATTATCCATATTCACCTCCGAAAGTATTATATTTATCTAGAGGAAGTATTCGTATTCATCCAAATTTGTATACAGGGAGAGCACAAGAAAACTTTTTAGGCAAAGTATGTCTTTCTTTGTTGGGAACGTGGTCTGGTCCACAATGGACGACTATAATGGATATTACAAGTATTCTTTTATCAATCCAATCATTGTTGACGGATGATCCTATTAAACAAGAACCAGGATATGGGAATTCTTCAGGGTCTCTAAATATACGTTATAATGCTTGTATAAATTATGAAACATTAAGGACTCTTATTTTAAAGAATTCTTTTGATCCACCCACTAAATATGAATGCTTCCAAGAAACGATTAAGAATCATTTAGATACGAATAAAGAAAGAATAGTTAAGAAATATTCTAAATTATCAAAAAATAAGATATGTCAAAATATAGTTAATATTTCAGTATATCATATATCACTAAAGATGAATTATGATGAATTGTTAGCGAAATTTAAAGAAAGAGTAGATTTAAAATAAGAGAAAATTTGATTTAAAAATTTGATATTAATATATATATATTTTATATCATAAAAGATGAATACTAACGATAATGATTTCTGCGATGATTGTATGAATCTAATGACTATTATATCCGATTCAGATGACAAGATAAAGTATCTTTGTAAGTGTTGTGGTTTTAAGAGAGAATTTAATGATGAAACAATATGTATCTATAATAACACAACTGAAAAATTAGATCGTAGTGAATATCTAAATACAAATCCGTATCTAACACATGATATTACTTTACCTAAGATTGAGAATAATAAGAATATTAAATGTCAAAATCCCGATTGTCCTGAAACAGAATCATCAATCACATATATGAAGTATAATTCTGATAATATGTATTATATGTATATTTGTAATCATTGTGGTCAGCAGTGGGTAAATCATAGTAAGTAAAGTTTGTAAAGATTATTAGTAATAAATAAACAATTTAAAATTTGATTTCTTTTTTATGATTATAATATTATAGGAAAGATGGACGATTTTAATATTGATGAAAATGATTATGATGAAAGTGAACAAATTATCATTCAAGGGAATGATGAAGATTGTTTAGAATTCTTTAAGAAATATAATAAGAATAAAAAGAAGAATAAAACATCGCCCAATCTAACAAAATATGAAAGAACAAGAGTCTTATCAGAGAGAGCTCAACAAATTAGTGATGGTTCAAAACCTCTTATAAAGAATCCAGAAAGATATACTGATAGTTACAGTATAGCATTAGAAGAATTAATGAAAGGTAAAATTCCTTTCATTATAAGAAGACCCTATGCAAATGGGTATGAATATTGGAAATTGGAAGATTTAATCGTATAATAAAAAAATATAGGTTAATATATAAAATGAGAATTATGGGGAAAGTAGTAGATGATAATTGTGTTGCTATACTGTTAATATTAGCATTTTTTTTGTTTATAGAATGTATTGAGAATTTCGAGGGCTTTGCTGAATATCCAGGTTCTTTGGGCGGTTCTCCTCCTTCACCATCTCAAAAAATGCCCAGAATGGCGACAAATAAAGATCCAAATATGAAGCCACAACAAATGAAGATGGATGCTCCCCCATCAATGATGGAAGAATTAGGTGTATTAAATGCTTCACCAATTAAATCTGAGGGTGATTACTTGCTCCTTGATGCTAGTTTAAGAGGTATGGCCTCAGTGGATAGTATGAAACCTGTTTCTCCACAGGTTGTTACAGATAGACCAACAGCTGGAAAATTAGATTCAGTATTAGGTAAACAGATGAAGGGAATAGGTCATTTAGAAAGTGGTGGAATGGGAAAAGCTCCAATGATGATGGGTAAAATGGCTCAAACAGGGAGTTCAGGTAAAGGGAAACACAAAGAAATCCGATTAATTATGATTTATGCTCCGTGGTGTGGTTATTCGAAGAAAGCCAAACCCGCCTTTGATAAAATGATTGAGAAACATCATGGTCAATTAAAGAATGGTACAATGGTTAAAGTATTATTGTATGATTCTGAAAAACGTAAAGATATGGTAGAAAAATATAAGGTTAGAGGATTCCCTCATTATGTATTAGAAATTGAGGAACACAATGGTTCCGTAAGTGTAAAAGCTGTAAATGAAAGAAGCTTTGATAAACTTGAACAGATTGTTTTAAGTAATGTTTAAGTAAAACTATTAATATTTTTTATCAACAACATAAGTATTTTTGTATCCATTATGCATTTCTTCTTTTTCTTTATCAACATAATTTGATTGAGAATATTGCCAATAGTCGTCAGCACCTATTTTAAATTCACCTCTATCACTTGCTTTATACCAGAATACCTGATCATCTAATTTGTTACTTTTAGCGTTATTATCTATCACCAAACACTCGAAATTCTCGGTACATTGATCCATTACCTGACAGAACATTTCAAATGTGGGAAACATACCGGCATAATGTTCATATAATCTTTTTCTATTACTCACATAATTTTCTCTTAGAATAAATACAAAATCTATATTTGTTCTTAAATTTGGTGGAATACCTAAAGCGTACTGCATCGTAATGATAAATAAAACTTTGTAATGACGTCCATTCATAAATAATGAACGAACATTTTTATCTTTTACCCAAGTATTATCATAAAGACAATCATCTAAAATAAGGAATAAACGTGGGTCTAAATTAGAATTACTTTTAAGTTTTTCAATCATTAATTTTTGTCTTTTAAGTACATTCTGAATAACTGAACCCTGATATTCTTCATGAATAAATAATTTTGGAACCATACTAGAATAAAATTCATTTGCAGCTTCTGTCCCTGAAATAACCTGACCACAAGGGATATCTCTATGATGATATAATAAATCACGACATAAAAATGATTTACCTGTTTCTCTCTTACCAATTAATACAACAACTTTATCATCTTTAATCTTATTCATATCAAACTTTCTTAATTGTATTTCCATTTTATATACATTTCTGTAATAAAAAAATTTAAGTTTAAACTTAATATTTATTGTATAACTCTGTAGATAAATGAATCATAATTCTAATTTAAGATTTCATAAATGGTCAAAAAAAGAAAGCAATACATTACTCCAAGATTCTAAAGATATTTTAGATATGAAAAATTCACAATTATTCTATCCAATTATGTCTTTATATTTTTATATTCACAATACAAAGAATTCACATAAAAGAATCGATTTTGATAGAAATTTTTTCATTAAGAGAATACTTAATATTGTTAAAGAAAGATCATATAATTCTAATTTAATTGTAAATTGTGACACATTTACAAAAAATGATAATCTTTATGAAGAAAAAGAACTTTTTTGTAAAAGTATTCCTTTAGTTGATCCAATACATTATATTCTTAACAACTATAATACATATTATCATAGAAGCACATTCTTACCATCAAATTATAGTTATAATTTACAAAGTAAGATTAATAATATGGATAATATGGCATATATAGATGTATTCTGTTCATTTTTATTTAGTGAACTTACGCAAAAAGATATCTTACCTAATTTTCCAATCTATTATGGATCAATTAATGGTAAGAGAGATATAAAATATGATATAACAGAAGAATTTTATGAATTTGAGGATCATCCTGAATTTATTAAAATGAACCAAAAAACTTTTGAGATTGATTGTTATTCAAATGATTCTGAATCCGATAATTCTAGAACAAAATCTAGAACAAATTCTTCAGTGAGTTCTGAAAGTTCAAATGGAGATATTTATATAGCGAAATTAAAGGATTGCCCAAGTATTCTGTTATTTATGGAAAAATTAGAAGGAACATTAGAAGATATTATTCAGGATGATCTTTGTATAGATGAATTAAAATCTTGCTTTTTTCAGATAGCTTTCTCTCTAGCCTACTTACAAAAACATTACGCATTTACTCATAATGATCTACATATCAATAATATTATGTATTCTGTAACCGATAAAACTTTTATTTACTATAAATTTAATAATATTTACTATAAGGTTCCTACTTTTGGAAAGATTTTTAAGATAATTGATTTTGGTAGATCAATAATAACATACAAGAAAAAACTATTCTTAAATGATGCTTTTTCTAAATTTGGAGAAGCAGAAGGACAGTATCAATATTCATCATCAGTTCCATTTATGCCTATTAAACAAGGGACTGAACCAAGTCCTTATTTTGATTTATGTCGTTTAGCAATAACTATGTTAGATGAAATAAGATATAATTATGATGATGAAATAGATGAAACAGATGATGAAGACTTAGAAGAAAGATATGATGATTTATTAGAGTTCTTAAAATTTGTAGCAACTGATAAAGATGGTATAAGACTTGATAAAGAAGATGATAATTTTAAATTATATGTTAAGATTTCTAAAGATGCTAAAAATAGTCATCCTAGAGAAATAATCACTAATAGTTATTTTAATGATTATCGTATCAAAAAGAATATGTTTCCTAAAAAATTATATTATTCATTAGCTTAAAAGAATTCTTTTAAAAGGGACACTTTGTAGACTTTAAATCCAATGATTTAGGAACCAGTTGAGTCCCATGACTAATACTTTCACCACAAATCATCTTAATACAAAATAAAGAACCAAATATAATTACAAATAAACCTAATAAATCATTACGCATATCTTCACGATTTTGAGCATATCTATTTTGTTCTCTAAGTATAAAATAAACAATAACACAAACTGTAATGCTACCAATTAAACTAAAACCGATTGGAGTATCAATCATATATAAAAAAATATAAATTAAAAATTTAGATTAGACTCATTAGTCAAAAAATGTTCTCACTAATATTTTTTAAAAAATGTTCTCACTAATATTTTTTAGTCAAAAAATGTATACGATTCTTCTTTTGTATCATCCATCGTAATACTCTTATCATTTTTGCTAGCTAATTGTTTTATTTCACTAAAGAAATTATCTAATGTTTCAGTTTCATCAATATCATCTTTCTTTTTATCGATAGTCATAACCTCTTGCATAACTTTTTCATTTATTTCAGGAGCAACTTCTGTTACCTTATCTTCATCTAAAGAAGGTAAAGATGATTTAATTTCTTTTTTATCATCATATATTTTTGTTATTTCTTCAACTTTCCCCTTACCTTTTATGTTTGGATATAAATTTGCGAATGAAAACATCTTAACATCTTCCTGAACATCAGATTTTTTATCATCTTCAGAAGTTAATTTAGGTGTATCAATTACATTTTCATTTTCATCTTTTCTAACAACAGTTACTTCTTCTTTTTTATCAGTTAGATCATCGAAAAATCCTAATGAATCCCTTGATTTAATTTCTGGTTGAGATTCAGGTTCAGGTTGAGATTCAGGTTCAGGTTGCGGTTCTAATTTTAAAGATCCAGTGAAAGATTCATTAGATGTAGAATTGCTAACTACAGGTTCTTTTACAGTAGGCTCCTCTACTACAGGCTCTTCTACCACAGGCATTGTTATATCATTTAAAACAATATCTTGAGTATTCTTCTTAATATCATCTAATGATGGATCATTCGGATCATTATATGGGTCTACAAATTTGTAATCTTTTTCTTCTTTAACTTCATTTTCATCAACTATATCAACATTATCATATTTCATTTCTTCTCCAATATTTTCATTATTAACTTCAGCATTTACACCATCATTTACACCATCATTTACACCATCATTTACATCATCATCTTCTTTAAAAACATTTGGTAAATCGGTTATTTCTGGTAATTCTCTCGGACTATTTTGTTCATCAAATATTTCAGAACCCTTATTATCTGAATCTTTTTCTAATCTTTCTTCTAATTCTTCTTCTCTTTCATCTTCTTTTTCATCTTCTTTTTCTTTTTCTTCTTCTTCTTTATCGTCAACAATACTATCTCCCCTTTGTAATGCCTTATTTAATTCTTGAGATTTCTTTAATTCATTCATAATCATCTGAATATCAACCTTATCATTATTATCATATGTGTCTAAATGTTCTCTTAAGATATCTTTTACTGGTAATTCTCTTCTAATAGTATCTTCTATTCCCAATTTAATCATATCCTCAACGAGTTTCATATTACGCTGATATTCATGACCCGGAACATTTTCATTAAAAAGGTACGGATTCTTCCAAAACTCTCGTGATATATTAATATATGTTTTATGAACAAATGATGTTGTTTTAGGAATCGTTACGTTAATTTTCTTAAATGATTGATTTGGACCAATAGACATCAAGATTCTAGTATGACTGATAAATACAGCTGTAATTAAATCATCTAACCAATCACATTTTGATGATTTCATAATTCTATCTGTTTCAGTATCTATTATTTCACTATTCCATAAAGGAACTTTCTCTAATAATGAACGAAAGATTATTAAAACAGGTGTCCCAGTTCTATTTGAATAAATGACTTTACTTTCATCATATATAGATGTAATTCCATCATTAAAATGAGAATACAATAAATCGACTAATTGTTTTGTATATTCTAATTTTGCTTGAGCAAATACAGGTACATTAACATCATCCATTAATGTTAGTCATAATATTTTATTTTCAGGATTTAGACTTCTTTGCATCTATTAATCTTACATTTTCTTTTATTAATTTTTCATTTTCAGATTGTAATGAATATACTAAACATTGTAAATCTTTAATCTTTTCTTTTAAGATATAATTTTCATCTTTTGTTGTATAAAAGAATTCTTTTTCTGAACCCATTTTATCATCATTTTCATTGATAGAATCTAATTTTTGTAATCTTTTGAGAGTTTCCATTTCTTATTATAAACAACTT
>MDTA01218717.1_pt1 | contig 16759 bp, 17 predicted proteins | sample 811151 | NCBI WGS metagenome assembly MDTA01 (sample SAMN05326648, study PRJNA326480) | marine metagenome | isolation source: seawater | place: Indian Ocean: South | collected 2010 | reverse complement strand
TGCAGGTAGCAAATTAAATGAAGATGCTTATAAAATTTTTAATTTTATCACAGATATTATCAAGTGATTTACCTTCAGAAAATACTGCGCTCATACAAAAAAATGGACAAAAAAAAATAGGCCTTTTCTCTCCTCTTGTATTCGCTAAAACAGATAACAAAGAGTATTCGATACATCCAATATTGGGATTTGTAATTCCTAATCTCAAGATAAAAAATAAAATACATTTAATTAAAAATATTGAGAATGCCTATGCCCTGAAATTTACTTATCCAACACCTCTTTTAAAAATTATTCAAAAAGATGGTATTGGAGGTTTAATTACTCCAAATACTAATGAGGTTAATATCCCACATATATTAGTATCTGAGCTGGGTATTTACTCCACAAAAATTATCATAAATAGAATGTCTTTATCTGTCTACAATGGTATAGCTTTTACTTTTTCCAATAATAGTATTGATGAAAGAATAACAATTGATATTCCTTATATATTCCCAAGGATGAATATGTATAATTCCAAATTTAACTTAATATCTAGTTTTAATATTTCTTCATTCATTATGTCAAATGTTGGAATCGATACAAAAAACACCCTTCGTTTTACATCAAAAGATAAATATGACATTGCTTTTGAACATAAATTTCAAATTTTTTGGTATTTTAAATCAAACATGAAATTAATTTTTGGATATAATGTATATTTTGCAGAATATCCTTTTGGAAATCAATGGAGTATATTTCCCATGATTGATCTTAATTATTATTGGTAATCACAAATATCTATATTATTAAATCTAAGTTTAGATTTAAACACAACAACTGCTGGTCCTCCAAGCCATACATCGTCCCAGTTTTCATTAAATTTTAAATCTAATTCACCGCCTAAAACTTCAATTTTAATTGGACTTTGTAAACTCAATGATTTATATATAGAATATGCTGAAGCAATAGATCCTGAACCACATGAAAGTACAACCTCCTCAATACCTTTTTCATATGTTATCACTTTAATTTTATTATTCGATATTTTTTTTGCAAAATTTACATTAAGTCCAAGCGGTTTAAAAATTTTTGAATATCTGATTTTCGGACCAAATTTTTTTACATTTTCTAAAGTCAAATTATTAACAATAGTAACAAAATGTTTTGCACCACTATCAATATGTCTTCCAATATATCCGTAACAGTTAATTTCATTTGTTTTAAAAGTTGGTGGTTTAGTTTTTATCCATACAATATTATTTTCGAACTTTAAAGTGTGTTCACCATCACCAGCATTGAAAGTAGAATTGTTTTCAATAAGTCCGTTTTGAATTAATATTTTTCCGACACATCTAGAACCATTAGCACAAAACGTTTCCCATGTACCATCAGAATTATAATACTGAATTTCAAATAAGTCAGATGAGATAAGTTTTGTAAAAATTACACCATCAGCACCAATTCCAGTTTTTCTATTACATATTTTTTTTATGAAACTAGGTTCAAATAATTTTTTGGGAAAGTTTTTCTCAATAAAAATAATAAAATCATTCCCCGTTCCATGTGCTTTATAAAATAAAACTTCTTTCATAAAAATAATTTAAAATTAGTGATGAAAAAGATGATTATGGTGAAAAATAATATTATAATTCTCAGATTTACCAGCGAAAATGTATAATTGTTGTTTTTAAATGCTATTTTATAACAAGAATAAAAATAATGTGATATAGTTATAATCAAAAATGCAATAATAATTTTTAAATAAAACTTAGCTTCTTGAAAAAGATGAGGTAAAAGCAAAATTAAAAATATTCCTGAAAAAAATAATAAGGACGATAATAGCCAGTCCAATTTAGCAAAAAATTTTGTGTATGAGTTAAACTTATTTTTTGAAAATAAAAAGGCAGTTAATAACAATAAGGAGTTAAAAAAAAATATGACAGATAAAATAACATGGGTAAACTTAAATAATTGCATCTAAACCAAAATAAGTTGACCATTGGTCTTTGATTTAATAATGGTTTCAATTTTGTTTGCGATTATTGAAGGACTTGTCCAGGAATTATAATTTTCACCAGTCATGTTCTCTCTATTAATCGGAGTATCAATTATATCAGGCAAAACAGCATTGCAAGTAATATTGTCATTTACTTCCTGTGATATAGTTTTTGTTAAATTATGAATAGCAGCTTTACTTGCTGAATATGGACCAGCTTTTGCCATGCCTTTTTCTCCTGAACGGCTTCCAAAATTAATTATTCTTCCAAAATTATTTTTTTTCATAATTGGCAAAATATTATTTATCGAATTTAATGTTGTCTGAAAATTAATTTCATACATTTTATCCCATTCATTAGTGCAATTTTCAACATTTTTACCAATTTTAAAGCCACCTACAGTATTTATTAAAACATGCGGTATCCCTATTCTGTCCAGAATTAGCTCAATAGATCCTTCAACTTGATCATTTTCTAAAAGGTCGCATTTTGTGAGGAAAATGCCATTTTTTTCTTTCCATCTCATGTTTATATTTCTTACTGTTCCAACAACAAATTTTACTCTAGGCTGAAAATATTTTATTATTTCACTACCGGTTGCACCATATGCTCCGGTAACAATAACTATCATTTCACTTAATTTCAAATTTTTCACTCTCCTTTTGATGAGACACGATTAATTTCTCCTGATAAATATTTTAATTCATTTTCTATTATTTTTAAAACTCCGTCAACACCCTCTGAATTATATATTGAGGTAGAAATTGGTTTTCCAATTTTTACAACAATATCACATGGAGTTAATCTCCAAGTTGTTTTTGGTATTAATTTAAAAGCTCCATTTATTCCTACGGGGATTATACTTGTATTTGTATTTATTGCTAGATGAAAACCACCTTTTTTTAATTTTCCTAGCTTGCCACTTACTGTTCTTGTTCCTTCAGGTAGTATTGCAATATTAATTCCTTTATCAAGTATTTGTTCTGCTTTTTGAATTCCTTTGATGGCCTCTTGTCTATTTTCCCTATTTATTGGTATTGCATTTAAACGCAACAAGAATTGTTTCCATAATGGAAACTTTAAATTATAATCTGCAACTATTCCTGTGTAAATTCCCTCCATAAAAAATGGGAAAATAAATGGGTCAAAAAAACTACAATGGTTACTCATAATAACTAGTTTTTTATCTTTTGGAAAATGTCCTTTAACCTTTATCTTTGCTCCCAAAATATATGCTAATACAAAACATATAGGTTTTGATACCTTGTAAATTAATTTTACATTGATAAAGCTAAGTATTATAAAAATAATTAAACCAGTTATAACAGTTGGAAAAAAAATAATCCAGCGAATAATTGATATAAAGATATTGGTCACAGCTTTTTTTCCTTCATTTTATTTAATATTTTTTGGCTTGCAATATGTATTGGATAATTATTTTTTTCATCAAAACTAATCCATTTATATTCTGAATGTTCATCGCTGGTTAAATTACCTGATTTATACAAGCATTTATAACCTTTTTGTTCAATAGAAAAATGGGAGTATTGATGTTTAAGCGTTCCTATAAAATATTCAGAATCGATTTTAAAGCCATAATAATTCAAAATTCTTTGTAAAGCATTTTTTTGGGTTTCCTTTGATTTTATTCTACCATTTAAAAGTTCCCACATTCCTCCCAATAATCCTTTTTTATTTCTTTTACATAATAATATTCTATTATTTTTTTCTATCACTGTAACAATAGTTTTGTAGTGTGGCTTTTTTGCTTTTCGATTTTTATTAGGAATTTCTAAAACCATATCTTTTTTTAGTGAAATGCACTTTTTTTTTAAGGGACACTGATTGCAGTTCGGATTTTTTGGCTTACATATTAAACGTCCTAAATCCATAATTGCTTGGTTAAAATCACCCGGCTTCGCAAAAACAGATATTTCTCTCGAAAGAAATAAAAAAATATTATTTACTTCCTTATTTATTTCGTTCTTTAAATTTAAAAATCTTGAAACTACTCTTTTAACATTTCCATCAATTACTGGAATTTTCTTATTTAGTCCTATCGATAAAACTGCAGCACATATGTATTTTCCAACGCCTTTTAATTTTAAAAAATCATTAGCTTCTGTAGGTATTTTACCTTTATGTTTGTTTTGAATTGTTTTGCAGGCAGATTGAAAATTACGAACACGAGAATAATATCCCAATCCTTCCCAGTATTTTAATACTTCATCTTCACATGCATTTGATACAGATTCGATAGTAGGGAACCTGTCTATCCATTTATTGTAGTATGGAATTACAGTTTTAACTTGAGTTTGCTGAAGCATCACTTCTGACAACCATATTTTATATAAATCTTTTTCGCCTCTCCATGGTAAAGAAATATTTTTATCTTTGTACCATTTATATAAATTTTTTGAAAACTCCAAAATTTATTCATGCCTTATTTTAGTTAATACCCATGATAACTTTTCCAAAGATTGAAAGACATCATGTTTATCTTTATAGTTTAAAACAGATAAAATTTTAGTACTTACTTCATTTAATTTATTTTCAATTATATTTTTTTTTACAGATCCTTTTTTTGAAAGCGATATTTTATATATTCGTCTATCATAATAGTCTTTCGTGCGTTTGACATAACCTTTTTTTTCTAATTTATTTAAGTTTCGAGTTAATGTACTATTATCAATTCCTAATAAATTAGCCAGGTCTGTCATTGATATAGAGCTAAATGGAATTGATAATAAAAGTTGTACCTGAGACAATGTAAGACCTAAATCCTTCGCAATTTTCCTCATAATTATACTTATTTCTAGGTTCAAATCGTATATTTTTTCTGATATATTCATATAATTATCTGCTCAGTGAATTTTATAATCAATTAAATAACGCTAATTTATTTTCTAGAATTTGAATAGATAGTTCTGAATAATTACTCACTACATAATTAGCTATATGTAACTGTTCCTCGGGAATAGACCCTCTAAAGCCGATCACGTATGCTCCAGAACTTAATCCCGATTTTATACCATGCAAAGAGTCTTCAATTATTACAGAATTTCTAAAAGATACTTTCATTTGTTTCATTGCATATAAATATGGAGCCGGATTAGGCTTATTTTCTTTTGTCATACCTCCATATACTATTTCGTTAAAGATTTTGTCAAATCTTAATTTTGAATTAACATAGTCAAACATTTCTTTAGGAGATGCAGTTACTAATGCTGTTTTAATCTTGTTTTTTTTTAAAGATCTATGGAAATCTATGAAGCCATCTATAACCTTTAAGTTTTGATCAAATTGATTTTTTATATACTCTCTTCCTTTTTCAATAAATTTCTCTTTATTTTCCTTAATCTTATAACGTTCCATTGACAAATCATAAAATCTTTTCTCATTACAACCTTTAAAAAGAACCCAGTCCTCTTTTGGAATTTCAACACCATATTCTTTAAATAATTTTGTTTCTGCTATTTCATAAAGTGGCTCCGTGTCAATAATTACTCCATCCATGTCAAAACAAACTGCTTGAATTCTTTTCAATTAATATCCTCTAAAATTTGGCAATGATTACCATATAATTCTTTTAAAAAGTCTACATTATTATTAAAAAAACCATGTCCAATGACTTGGTGATGATCTACATGTAAACGTTTCATTTGCTGCCAGCAACCAGGTTTAGACTTTCCTGTAAATTCACAAATTGGCTCCTCTGTTCCATCTGATCTAAATGGATAATGCATGGAAAAAGTATTCACAATTCCATCATTTTCGTACCATTTATCGGTTGGAGCCTGCATTGTTCCAATTAGAGTTCCAGTTAGCCATAAATCTGCATTCATAGCCCAATCTGGGAAATGTTTTTTACTGTTTTTAGACTGTTTAGTAGAATAAGTAGAGTAACTAAAATAATGTACATTTGGATCAGTTTTATAATTTTTATTAAAAAGCATTGATCCTTGCAAAGATAAATCAAATTGAGATAAGTTTTTTGAATTTATGGCTGATGAATTGTTAATCCTTATCAAAAATTCTCGAAAGCTCTCATTTTGTTCTCGCTTGAGATTCCATTGATCTAAATCAAAGTTATAATATTTTTCTAAAAACCCATCATCATACATGGCACCTAAAAAAACAGCCGCCTTAACTGTCATCGGAAAATTATCCATAACTATGCTTGTTAAAGTTGTTCCATTTAAAGGAGATGAAATTGTTGTTATACTTTTTATCCAGCCTTTGCAACTTTTAGAAAGTATTTCTGAATCCTCACTTGAATTTTCCATTTCAAGAAGCCTTTCTAACATCAAAGCAGTTTGTCCACCTTGACTATGTGCAATAATGTGGACAGGGTTTTTTTCATTCCACTCGGGATACAAGCCTTTAAATGATTTACCTTTAGGCTTTTGAATAATATCGTATTTTTTTGAATGATTAAGACCATAATTAACCTGTCCCCCTTTAATTTGGTAATAAGCTTCAATGGCCCTATCCCAATTGGAAGAAACTGGACCAACTGAAAGAGTGTGCACATCATACCCTTGTTCTTTTAACCAGTTCTCTAAATCAAATTTACCTCCCCAGTAATGAAAGTCTTTTATTTCATCTCTACCCCAACCTAAAAATCCATGCAAAAGAAAAATGGGATCACTTTTTAAAAAAGTTAAAAAAATAGAACATGATATAACAAAAATTTTAATCATCTTTTGTTGGTATATATGTTTTTAATAAATTTATCCTTTGTAAAACTGGTGGGTGAGTATAGTTAAGCCAGACATTTAACCAATGAGGATTTAAATTTGATAAATTTTGTAAGGTTAATTTTTTTAAACTTGATATTAGATGCATAGGTTTTTTTGTTGTTTTTGCTGAAAATTTATCTGCTTCAAATTCATGTTTTCGAGATAAATAATTAAATAAAAAGCGTGTAAAAATATCTACAGGTGCGTATAATATTCCGAAAAATATTAAACTTCCATAAATAGATAAATTTTCCATTTTAAATACACTAAACAAGTCAGGATTTCTCAAAAAAAACGACATAAAATAGAGAGTAATACCAGACTGGATAACTCCAATTATAGTATTTTTTTGTATATGTTTACACTTGTAATGACCAACCTCATGTGCAATAATAGCTAAAATTTCTTCGTTTGATTGATTTTGGAATAGTGTATCATATAAAGCAATCCTTTTTGTTTTACCAATCCCGCTAAAATAAGCATTTGAATGACCTGATCTTTTTGAGCCATCCATTACATCAATTTTAGATACAGGAAAATTTACTTTTAGCAAATAAGATTTAATTTCAGATAATAAACTACCTTCTTCTAAAGGAGTAAATTTGTTAAAGAACGGTGTAATAAATATGTTAAAAACAGGCTGAATAGCTAATGAAAAAATACAAATAATAAACCAAACATATAGCCAAGCATTGCTATCAAAAATCTCAAAAAAATATAAAATTAAAGAGATTAAAGGAGCTCCTATTACACACATTAAAAAATATCCCTTAATTTTATCCATGAAAAAAATTGAAAGGTTCATATTATTAAAACCAAATTTTTCTTCAATTACAAAATTTTTATAAAGGCTAAACGGCATGAACAACATATCATTTAAGATCAACAATGAGCCTATAAACAATAATCCGTTAGTAATTTCGTTATATCCAAGATTTCTAATTGATAAATCAATATAGTTAAACAGTCCAAAATAAATGATTACCAAAATAAGTACTGTAGAAAATGTTGAGGTAAATAAAGAAAATTTGATGTTTTCCTTGGTATATCGTTGAGACTTCAAATATTTTTTATTATCAAACAGATCTGAAAATTCTTCGGGTAATTTGTGACTTAAGTTTTTTAAATTCAATATATTAATTAATATTGATAATAAATATTCGAACAAAATCGCAATAATAATGAAAATATATATATTCATTGATTACCTATTACCTTATTTAATTTATTCTTAAACTTTAAAAAGCTTAAGAATAAGAATAAAAAAATTTATAATTAATATAATTTTGATCTATATTGAAAATTGCACTCGCTGCAAAAATATTATTAATTTTATCATAAATAAAATTTGAATATTTATATAAATGCATTTGATTAATTATTTTCTTATGATTAAATATATAATTAAACAATTTTAATAATTTATAAAATAAAACTTTAAAATGTTGGTAATATTTTATAAAACAAAATTAAGGATTTTTTTCTCGTAAATTGATAACCATCAATGTTGAATTATATAATTAAAAGAATACTACAGAGTATACCAGTTGTTTTTGGTGTGCTGACAATTTCCTTCATAATCTCTTATATTATTCCAGGTGATCCAGTTTTAGCTATGGTCGGTGATTTTTATGATAACAATACAATTATCCAAATTAAAAAAGAGCTCGGCTTAGATCAACCAATACATCTCCAATATCTTACTTATCTTAAAAATTTTATAAAAGGTAATTTAGGTATTTCATTTCAGACAAAGTCCTCTGTTTTTAATCTAATCTATAAAAAAGCAGCAATCACTTTTGTTTTAGCATTTTCTGCAACAATTTTTGCGTCTATTTTAGGAGTATTAATAGGAGTTTTTTCAGCAATAAAATTTCATAGTATTATTGATAGAATTTTTATTTTTATATCATTGTTAGGAATATCTGCTCCTGTATTCTGGATAGCACTATTGTTAATTTTTTATGTAGGTGTTGAATGGCGACTACTTCCTCCAACTGGTTACGGAAATTGGTATTTTTATATACTTCCGATATTAACATTAGGTACAAGATCTATTGCAGTAATTGCAAGAAATACTCGTATTTTTATGTTAAATATATTAAAAAAGGATTATATGAGAACAGCTAGAGCTAAAGGACTTTCTGAAAATATAATTTTATTTAAGCATGGTTTGAAAAATTTACTTATTCCTGTTATTACCATAATTTCAATAGACTTTGGTAGTTATTTATCAGGTGCTGTCCTAACCGAATCAATTTTTGGATTACCAGGTATTGGTAGATTATTACTTAATGCTATTATGCAAAGAGATTTTCCATTAATTCAAGGAACCGTATTATTTATGACAATTAGCACAATAATTATAAATATTGTAATAGATATTTTATATATTTGGTTAAATCCTAAATTGAGAGATAAAATCTCCTATGAATAATTTCATTGTTAAATTTTATAAACTAATAAATGATATTTATGCTCAAATTGGAATAGTTATAGTAATTATATTTTTAATTTTAATAATATTTCAATCATATTTACCCTCTCCTTTTGAACAAAATTTAGATAATCGTTTATCAAAAATAGGTGAAAATGGCCATGTTTTAGGATCTGACCAATTTGGTAGAGATCAATTGTCAAGATTAATATATGGTGCAAAAATTTCAATTACTGTTGGTTTTTTAAGCAGTATAATTACATTAATAATTGGTGTATTAATTGGTTCTATCGCTGGATATTACGGGGGCAAAACAGATGCATTTTTGATGAGAATAACTGATATGATAATGGGTTTTCCCTCTTTATTACTATTAATAGCCTTGTCTTCTGCAATGAGTCCCGGTATAAATACTGTAATAATTTCAATTGGATTAACCTCTTGGACCGGAGTTGCAAGAACTATAAGAAGTCAAGTTTTTACTATTAAAACAGAAGAATATATAAGTGCTGCAAAATCTTTAGGGTATTCTAATATAAAAATTCTAATAAACCATATTCTACCAAATTGTTTTGGTCTAATAATGATCTCATTTACATTAAGTATATCTGGAGCAATAATGGCTGAAGCAAGTTTATCTTTTCTAGGTTTAGGTGTACAGCCTCCAGTTCCAAGTTGGGGAATTATGATTAGCGAAGGAAAAGATTTTTTTAGGGTTGCACCAAGACTGTCATTATTGCCTGGACTTACAACTATCTTGGCTGTTCTTAGTATTAATCTATTAGGAGAAGCATTAAGAGACCTTTTAGAACCTTAATCATTTTCCGATCTCATAAATCTGTAGATTGCTTTTCTCATTAAAATGATTAAAATTATAATCTCCCCAAATATTTAAAATTTTTAAACCAGTATCAAGGATTAAACGATTCATTGTTTCTGGCCAATACATTCTAGTAAAAGATTTAGTTATTTGAAAATCTTTTTTTTTTTTTGAGGAATAATACCAAGTTATTTGATTTAACTCCTCATCTACATTATAATTATTTGTTTCCTCAATTATTACTTTTTCATTAATTTGTGTATCAAAATACTCTATAGCCTCAATACGTAAATTATTTGGTCGACAATAGTGTAGTGGTGTGGGCCTATAAATATCAATGTAAAATCGACCTCTTTCATGTAAGTGTTTTTCTACACAATTCAAACATGCTCTTGCATCATCATCATTTAATAAATGCAGAAAAGAATTAAATCCAATTATAATAATATCAAACTTCTTATGTAAATTGAAATTTGTCATATTTTCATTTAAAAATGTACAATTTATATATTTATACTGTTTAGCTAATTTACAAGCATAATCATAAAATGATTTTGATAGATCAATGCCAGTTAAATTATGTCCTTCTTTTAAAAGTGGAAAAGTAATTCTTCCAGTTCCGCTTGCTAACTCTAGAACATTCTTATTTGAATCATTTCCACATAAGTATTTCCACATTTCCAAATCATCTTTTTTCCACCAGTTTTCATCATCATAACGAACAGGGTTACTATAAACTGTATTTTCAATAAATTTCTTCATTTATCTGGTTTTTAATAAGTATATCAATTTCATTACGGATATTTTTCAGTCTACGCTTATTTCCTCCTTTGTGTTCAACCATTTTTAACACCTCTAATGCTTGTGAATAATATCCTTGATTTTTATATACTTCTGCTAAAGTAAATGTTGCCATTCTCATACTAATTGGTATTATCTCTTCAGGAATTTTAACTATTTCTGATTCCCTATTTAATTTTGTGTTTTCTTTTGAAATACTCTTTTTATCCGACAGCACTGGATTTATTTTAATTAAATTTTGCAACCAATAAATACATTCATCATCATCTGGTTTGATTTTTAGTATAGATGTAACAGTTGATTTAATTATGTTTTTACTTCGCTTTAAATCTTTTTGTATGCCAAAAAGAAGCTTAAGTGCATTTAAATGTGCTGGGTGTCGATTTACGACAAACTTCAAAGTTTTTTCTGCATCATGTAGACTTGAGTTTAATATCTGGATTTGTGCCATGATAAAATTCCCCTCGATGGATTCGGGTATAATGTTTAAACCTTTTTCACAAATATGAGCAGCTAATTTTAATTCGTTCTCTTTTATATAAATATGAGATAAAATTGGGAAATATACTGATCCAGGGTCTTTTTGTATTTGGCTAATTAACCATTCTTTATCGAATTGACTCATTATAAAGGTATATTTCCATGCTTCTTTTTAGGGTTATTGTCTACTTTACTTTTGAGAACTTCTAAACTACTTATTATTCGTGTTCGTGTTTCAGAGGGTTCAATAATATCATCAATAAATCCATGCTTAGCAGCAATAAATGGATTAGAAAATTTTTCTTTATATTGTTGAATGAGATCATTTTTCTCTTTCTTTGGGTTTTTTGAATTTTTTATTCTATTTTTCCATATAATTTCAACGGCTGCTTCAGGGCCCATAACAGCTATTTCGGCAGTTGGCCATGCAAAGTTGAAATCTGCTCTTATATGTTTCGATGACATGACATCATATGCTCCTCCGTATGCTTTACGAGTAACTAAAGTAATTTTAGGAACCGTAGCTTCCGCGTAAGCGTATAAAAGTTTAGCACCATTCTTAATTATTCCACGCCACTCTTGATCTAACCCTGGCATAAATCCTGGCACATCAACTAATGTTAATATTGAAATATTAAAGGCATCACAAAATCGAACAAACCTTGCTGCTTTAACTGACGAATCATTGTCTAGAACACCTGCCAAATGATTTGGCTGATTTGCAACAATACCGATAGTTTGACCGTTCATTCGTGCAAATCCGACAATTATATTTTTAGCAAATTTATTTTGAACTTCAAAAAAAGAATCTAAATCTATAATTTTAAAAATTACATCACGCATATCATATGGTTTATTGGCGCTTTTTGGTATTATGGCATCAATTCCTTCTGAACTTGGTTCATACTTTTCTTTTATTAATATAGGAGGTTTTTGAAGATAATTAAGTGGTAAATAAGACAATAGTTTTCGGATATCTTTTAATAATTGGATCTCATTATCGCCCAAAAAATGTGCAACGCCTGAGTGCGCTGTATGTGTTTCTGCTCCACCCAATTTCTCCATTGTTATCTCTTCATGCGTAACAGCTTTAATAACATTAGGTCCTGTTACAAACATATGACTTGTTTTATTTGCCATAAAGATAAAGTCTGTTATGGCTGGAGAGTAAACTGCTCCACCAGCACAAGGACCCAAAATAGCAGATATTTGGGGAATTACACCTGACAACAATGTGTTTTTTAAAAATATATCCGCATATCCTGCGAGGCTAAGAACACCTTCTTGAATTCTTGCACCTCCCGAATCATTCAAACCAATAATTGGAGCTCCAACCTTCAATGCCATGTCCATGATTTTACAAATCTTTTTTGCGACTGTTTCTGATAATGATCCTCCAAAGATTGTGAAGTCTTGTGAAAAAACAAATACTTTTCGATTATCTATTTTACCATATCCTGTCACTACTCCATCTGTTAAATATTTTTGATCCTGCATACCAAAATCATGACAGCGATGTTCTACAAAGGAGTCTATTTCAACAAATGTATTTTTATCTAATAAAACTTCAATTCGTTCACGCGCAGCTAATTTGCCTTTTTCATGTTGTATATTTAATCGCGATTCTCCACCGCCTCTTTTTGAAGAAGTACGTTTTTGATATAGTTCTTCTTTTAATTCATTATAGCTTTTATCGATTTTCTTTCACCCAATTTTTAACATAATCAATTGTTGTTTTTAATGAGGTTCCTGGTCCAAATAGTTTCCCAACACCCATATTCATTAGTTTTTCAATATCTTGATCTGGTATAATTCCTCCTCCAGTTAATAAACGATCTCCAATACCTTCTTTTTTCATACCGTCCAAGACAGCTGGAAATATTGTCATATGCGCACCACTTAAGATTGATAAAGCTATAACATCAACATCCTCCTGAACGGCTGCGCTGACTATCATCTCAGGAGTTTGTCTTAAGCCTAAATAAATTACCTCCATCCCTGATTCAATAAAGGCTCTAGCTAAAATCTTAATACCTCTATCGTGCCCGTCTAAACCAGGTTTTGCCATAATAACACGTATTTTACGTTTCATACATTCTCGCTATCTAAAATAAAGGTAGCAGGTCCATCATTAAGAATAGATACATTCATTATTGATCCAAATTTTCCACTTTGTACCTCCAAATCAAATTTTTTTAATTCATTAATGAAATATTTATATAATTTTTTTGCTTTGCAAGGTTCTGCAGCCTTGGTGAAGCTTGGTCTATTACCATTTTTTAAGTCTGCACACAGTGTAAACTGACTTATAACCAATAATGATCCCTTCACATCTTTAATTGATAAATTCATATTAAAATTTTTATCATTAAAAATACGAAGTGTTGATATTTTTTTTGCTAAATATTCTGCATCTGATTTGTCATCATTTTTCATAATACCAAGAAAAATATTTAACCCAATTTTAATATCAGCAATAATTTTTTTTTCTACAGAAACATTAGATTTTTTTACTCTTTGTACAGTTGCAATCATATTAACTTATCCATATACTTTTATGATTCAATATTTCACGAAGGGAATTTATGAATTTTTTGGATGAGTTTACCTGACAATTTCTTGATATTACTTTTTCAATAGTCTCTCCATCATCTAGATAGAATATAAGCTTACAAAATCCTTTATTTTTTTTTGATATTTTAAGTATTTTATCTATTATTTGATGATCATTTTGGTTTTTGTTCAAATGGATGTTAACATATTTGCTTAGAACTTTTCTTACATTTTTCAATGGTATAAATTTATTTGCATTTAATAATAAAACATCACTTCCCTCATATCTATTTGACACTGAGCCAAGAAAAAATATCATTTCATCTTCTTTTATAAGTTCACTGTATTTTTGATATATATCTGCAAATACAAAGAGTTCACATCTTCCAACTTTACCCTCAACACTAATTATCGCCCAAGGGCGATTTTTCTTATCATATAATAATCTTACGCTAGAGATTATTCCTCCTAGACGAATAATCTTAGGTAACTTTTTTGGATCAAAGTTAGCTAGATTGACATTATCAAATTCATTTAAATCTTCTATGTACTTCTCTAATGGATGTCCTGACAAGTAAAATCCAATAAAATCTTTTTCTTTTATTAATTTTTCTTCCTTTGTCCATTCTTTAATATCAGGTAAGATTGGTTCAGGAATTATAGATTCCATTGTATTTCCAAATAAACTTTCTTGATTTGAATTAAAATCTTGTAAATATTTTTGGCCAAACTTTATACTAGACTCCACAGCTTCAAAGTTTTGGGCGCGATGCCCTTTTAATTTATCACAAGCTCCTGCTATAACAAGACTTTCTAAAACTTTTTTATTTGCTGACTGAGAATCAACTTGTTTGCTAATATCAAAAATTGTTTTAAATGATCCATTTTTTTCACGAACGCTAACAATATTAGAAATAGCTTTTTGACCAACATTTTTTATAGCAGACAAACCAAAACTAATCTTTTCTCTGCTAATAGCTCTAAATTCGGAAAAAGAGACATTTATATCTGGTGCATCTACTTCAATATTGTTTTCTTTTGCTTCATTAATTAAAACAACTATTCTATCAATATCATTCATTTCAGTGTTCATATTAGCCGCTAAAAACTCAGCAGGATAATGGGCCTTGAGCCAAGCCGTTTGATATGCGACTAATGCATATGCTGTTGAATGGCTTTTATTAAATCCATACTGAGCAAATCTTTCTAATAAATCAAATATCTCTGATGCTAATTTTTTATTTATGTTCTGTGTCTGGGCTCCCTCAACAAAGTCTACCTTAAATGCAGCCATTAAATCTGCTTTTTTCTTACCCATGGCACGTCGCATCATATCACCTTGAGCAAGGCTAAAAGCTCCAATAATTTGTGAAATTTGCATTACCTGCTCTTGATATACAATAATTCCATATGTTTCTTTAAGAACTGATTCAAGCGTTGGATGCAAATATGTAATTTTTGATTTACCATGTTTCCGCGCTATAAAATCAGGTATGTTTTTCATAGGTCCAGGTCGATATAATGCATTCATTGCGATTAAGTCTTCAATACTAGTAGGTTTTAGCTGTTTTAAATATTCACGCATACCACCAGATTCGAACTGAAAAACTCCAATAGTTTTCCCAAGAGAAAATAGTTCAAATGTTTTCTTATCTGTTAAATCCAATTTATTTATATTTATTTTTTTTCCACTATTTTTTTGAATTGCTTTTATAGTTTTATCAATGACTGTTAGGTTCCGAAGTCCTAAAAAATCCATTTTCAAAAGTCCCATATCTTCCAACTCATTCATTTCTATCTGGGTTGCGACATCATTTGTTCCAGGAGGTTTATATAAAGGTACGTAATCAGTAAGTGGCCCCGGAGCAATAACTACACCTGCAGCGTGTGTAGATGAGTGTCTGTGTAAGCCCTCTAAGACTTTCGAATGATCAATTAATTCTTTATGTATTTTATCTTGAGATATGACATTAGATAATTCGCTATTAACATTTAAAGCCTTATCTAACGTCATTTTAGGCTCATTTGGAATTAATTTTGCAATTTTATCTACCTGCCCATAAGACATCCCCAATACACGTCCTACATCACGAACAACAGATTTGGCTTTCATCGTTCCAAAAGTAATGATTTGAGCAACTGAGTCATGTCCATATCGTTCTTTTATATAATCAATAACTTGCTGCCTACCTTCTATGCAAAAATCTATATCTATATCGGGCATAGAAATACGTTCTGGATTTAAAAATCTTTCAAATAATAAATTATATTTGATTGGATCAACATCGGTAATTCCTGTTGTATATGCTACTATGGAGCCTGCAGCAGAGCCCCTACCAGGTCCTACTGGAATTGTTTGATTTTTAGCATATTTTACAAAATCCATAGTGATTAAAAAGTAACCCGCAAAACCCATCTTTTTTATCACATTTAGTTCATAGTCTAACCTTCTTTGTATTTCAGGCGTAATAATACGATACTTATCAATTAAGCCTTGCTGACATAAAAGTCGTAAATAATCATCTGCAGTTGTTGCTCCAGAGGTTTTAGGTATCGGGAACCTAGGTAGATGATAATCTCCCATCGGAATTTCAACACTACATTGTTCTGCAATTGCTAAGGTGTTTTCTAGCGCCTGTGGACAATCTTTAAATAAATCATACATTTCATCTGCAGACTTAATGTAAAATTGTCTTGGTTCATAGCGTAATCGATTAGGATCATCTCTATCTTTTCCAGTTCCAAGGCAAAATAAAATATCATGAGCTTCCCAGTGATCTTCTTGGGCATAATGACAATCATTTGTTGCAATTAATGGTAAATTTAAATCTTTTGATAGTTTTTTTAGAATAATATGTGCATTTAGTTCTTCTTCAATCTCGTGATTCTGCATCTCTAAATAAAATCGATTAGGAAATATTTCTGAATATTCAATTGCTGCTTT
>MDTA01135661.1_pt1 | contig 16762 bp, 17 predicted proteins | sample 811151 | NCBI WGS metagenome assembly MDTA01 (sample SAMN05326648, study PRJNA326480) | marine metagenome | isolation source: seawater | place: Indian Ocean: South | collected 2010 | reverse complement strand
GCAGATGAAATTTGTTTTTTAGATATTACTGCATCAAATGAAAATAGAGATACTATTTACGATGTAGTAGAGAAAACTTCTAAGAAATGTTTTGTTCCTCTGACAGTTGGAGGTGGTGTTAGAAGTGTTGAGGACATCAACAAACTACTGAAGTGTGGTGCAGACAAAGTATCAATCAATACTGCTGCAGTTCAAAACCCAGATGTTGTAATCGAAAGCTCAAAGAAATTTGGTTCTCAATGTATTGTCGTTGCTATCGATGCAAAAAAAAATGGTAATAATTGGGAAGTATTTACTCATGGGGGGAGAAATTCAACTGGAATAAATGCTATAGATTTTGCATTAAAAATGGAAAAGACTGGTGCAGGAGAACTTTTAATAACTTCTATGGATAAGGATGGGACTAAAACTGGTTATGATATTGAGTTAATGAAAAAAATTTCTTCAAATGTAAATATTCCAATTATAGCATCTGGTGGAGTTGGTTCTCTAGATCACTTAGTAGAGGGCATTAAATCTGGAGCTAGTGCAGTATTAGCAGCCTCTATTTTTCACTATGGAACTTATTCCGTTAGTCAGGCTAAAGAATATTTGGAATTAAAAGGTATACCTGTTAGAATTTAAAAATGCTTAAAATCTTAGAAGAATTAGTTTTACTTGCGAGAGAAAGAAAGAAAAATCCTGTGGAGGGCTCTTATACTAACAAATTATTAGGGAACAAATCTTTAGCAAAAAATAAAGTCTTAGAGGAAATTAATGAATTAATAGAGTCTGTAGAAGTAAATTCTAACAAAATACATGAGACAGCTGATGTTATTTATCATTTAATTATGTATTTAGAGGCTAATAATATTAAAATTGAGGATGTGGCAAATGAGCTTTCAAATAGAAAAAAGTAATCTTATACCTAAAAAAAGTATTTATATAATCAATAAGTATTTTATAATCTAAATAAAATATATACTTCCAATAAATGAGCCATAAATATTATAAACCCGCAAGATCAAGACTTCAAAGAAGCGAATTAGCAGTACCAGGCTCATCACCAAAAATGTTTGAGAAGGCTCTTAACTCAAAATCTGACTATGTTTTTTTAGATTTAGAAGATGCAGTATCTCCAAATGATAAAATTACTGCACGAGCTAATATAATCAAAGCCTTAAACCAAATGAATTGGAGAGAAAAAGGAAAAACAATATCAGTTAGAATTAATAGTTTAGATACACATTACATGTATAGTGACATTGTAGAATTAGTTGAACAAGCTGGAGAAAACATAGACACCATATTAGTTCCTAAAGCAGGAACAGGTAGTGATGTTTATATGGTTGATTGTTTATTAACACAGATTGAAACAAATAAAAAAATTAAAAATAAAATTGGCATAGAGTGTTTGATAGAGACAGCTTTAGGAATGTCAAATATTAAAGAAATTGCCAAATCAAGTGATAGACTAGAAGCATTACATTTTGGAGTGGCAGATTATGCCGCTAGTTTAAGAGCAAGGACAGTTGTTATTGGAGGACTAAATCCTGACTATCCTGGAGACCAATGGCATCATGGACTATCAGAACTGGTAATGACCTGTAGAGCATATGGTTTAAGAGCTATTGATGGTCCTTTTGGAGATTTTAATGATCCAGACGCTTATATAGCAGCAGCAAAAAGAGGTGCTGCAATAGGAATTGAAGGAAAATGGGCTATACATCCTTCGCAAATTGAATTGGCAAATAGAGTTTTTTCACCTCCAGAGGAAGAAGTAATTAAGGCAAAAAGGATTTTAGAGGAACTTGAAAAAGCAGCTAGTGAGGGAAAAGGAGCGGCTCAGCTAGATGGCAGAATGATAGATGCAGCTTCTGCAAGAATGGCAGAGAATATTGTTAACATAGATAAATTAATACATAATAAATAAATATGGATATTCACGAATACCAAGCAAAAAAATTATTATCAGATTTTGGTGTGGCAATTCCTAGAGGAGGAATTGCTTACAGTCCTGAAAATGCTGAGAATAAAGATAGAGAAATAGGTGGAGCAAAATGGGTAGTTAAAGCTCAAATTCACTCAGGAGCTAGAGGTAAAGCCGGCGGTATTATTGTTTGTAATTCTCCATTAGAAGTAGCTCAAGCAACAGATAAATTACTCGGAAAAAAACTTGTTACAAACCAAACAGGACCAGAAGGAAAGATAATAAATAGAATCTATATTGAAGAGGCCACAGATATTAAGAAAGAACTTTATCTAGGATTAGTTTTTGACAGAAGCTCAGAGAGTATAATGGTAGTTGCTTCAACAGAAGGTGGAATGAGTGTTGAGGAAATTTCAAAAGAAAAACCTGAAAGTATTATTAGATCAAAAATTGAAGTTGCAGTTGGAATGCAACAATTTCAAGCAAGAGAAATAGCTTTTGGATTAGGTATAGAACCTCAATTAATTAGAAGAGCAACTGATACAATAATAGGGTGCTATAGAGCATTTAGCGAATTAGATGCTACAATGGTTGAAGTTAATCCTCTAGTTATATCAAATCAAGAACAAATTTTAGCTTTAGATTGTAAAATGAGCTTTGATAATAATGCTCTATTTAGACGAAATCAGGTTTCAGAATTAAGAGATAAAACTCAAGAAAATCCGAGTGAAGTCTATGCTTCTGACAGAGGTTTAAATTATGTGAGCCTAGATGGAAATATTGGGAATATTATTAACGGTGCTGGACTTGCCATGGCTTCAATGGATATGATTAAACTTGCAGGTGGCGAACCAGCTAATTTCCTAGATGTAGGAGGTGGAGCTACTCCAGAAAAGATTGTTAAAGCATTTAAATTAATATCAATGGATGAAAAGGTAAAAGTTATTCTTGTAAATATATTTGCAGGGATTAACAGATGCGATTGGGTTGCAGAAGGCATAGTTCAAGCTTTGCAAAAGATTGAAATAAAAGTGCCTTTGGTAATAAGACTTGCAGGTACAAATGTAGAAAAAGGTAATGAAATTTTGAAAAATAGTAAGATAAAATATATTGAAGCAAGCACACTTGAGGATGCAGCTAATAAAGCTGTAAAAGCATTAAATTAAAGAATATGGCTGTAATAATTAATAAGGACACAAAAATTTTGATTCAGGGTTTTACAGGTAAAATGGGAACCTTTCATGCTGAAGAAATGATAAAGTATGGATCTAATGTTGTAGGAGGCGTTACTCCTGGGAAAGGTGGTAGCAACCATCTCAAACTTCCTGTTTTTAATACTGTTAAAGAAGCTGTAAAAAATACTGGCGCATCAGCTTCAATTTTATTTGTGCCACCTGCTTTTGCAGCTGATTCAGCAATGGAAGCCGCAGACGCTGGTATAAAAACTTGTGTGGCTATAGTAGACGGAATACCTTCACATGACATGATTAGAATAAAAAGGTATATGAGACGATATTCAAAATCGGATAAAATGAGTTTAGTGGGACCTAATTGTGCAGGAATAATCAGTCCTGGAAAATCCATGCTAGGTATAATGCCAGGACATATCTATAAGGAGGGAAGAGTAGGAATAATAAGTAGGTCAGGAACTTTAGGTTATGAAGCAGCACAACAACTTAAAAATTTAGGAATAGGAATTTCCACAAGTGTTGGAATTGGTGGAGACCCAATAAATGGAAGTTCTTTCAAAGATATTATTGGAAAGTTTGAAGAAGATGATGAAACTGATATTGTTCTAATGATAGGAGAAATTGGAGGACCACAAGAGGTTGCTGCAGGAAAATTTGCAAAAGAAAATATGAAAAAACCAGTTGTTGCTTACATAGCTGGTTTAACCGCACCTAAAGGCAGAGTAATGGGTCATGCTGGCGCAATTGTCTCAGCATATGGAGAAAGTGCAGTCGAAAAAGTTGAAATATTAAAAGAATTTGGAATAACAATTTCTAAAAATCCATCTGTAATGGGAGAAACTGTAAAATCTGTTATAAGTAAAAAATAAATATTATGGAATACGATGATAATAATATATTTGCAAAAATTTTAAGAAATGAAATACCTTGTGATAAAATTTATGAAAATGAATTTGTATTAGCATTTTATGATATTAACCCGCAAAAGAAAATTCATGCTCTTGTAATCCCAAAGGGGAAATATATTGATTTAGACGACTTTGTTAAAAATGCTACAAATGAAGAGCAATTAGCCTTGATGAAAGGCATAAATGAAGTTGCAAAAAAACTAAAAATTTCAAACGATATTGGAAATGGTTACAGATCTCTGACAAATATAGGACCAGATGGTGGACAAGAAGTGCCCCATTTACATTTCCACATATTTGGTGGAGAAAAGATAGGTAAAATGGTTCAGTGATTATTGACATTGAAAGAAAATATCTTGAAATAAGTGACTTAAATTCATTAAAAGGACAGGGTAAACCCAATGAGTTATGTAAAGTTTTTAAAATTGATCCTCCAGATTTTCAACTAAATAGATTTTTTTACAAGCAAATTGGTAGAAAACATAAATGGGTTGATAGGCTTAACTGGGAAGATAGAAATTGGACTAAATATTTAAATAATCCTAATGTGAGCACTTACGTACTCAAAGAGAAGGACGAACTAGTTGGTTATTTTGAAAATATTATAGATTTAAAAAATAAAAGTTGCGAGATAGCTTATTTTGGTATCTTAGAAAATTATTTTGGAAAAAAATATGGTTCATATCTACTTACTGAAGCAATTAAATTTTCTTTAAATAAAGATACAAATAGGGTTTGGGTGCATACTTGTTCTTTGGATCACAGAAATGCTTTAAATAATTATTTATCTAGAGGTATGAAAGTATTTAAATCAGAAAAAATAAGGGTAAAAAAATATTAAAAATTTTTAGGCAATTTAAATATTTTTTCTTTCAATTTTTCATTAATCTTAAGATTATAAATATATGTAATTGTTAAGTTTTGGTAAATATCCTCTGTTTGCCATCCTGTTAAGTTATAATTTTCTTTGTCAAAAAATATATTAATAATATTTTTTTTATCATTTATTTCAAAATTATAAAATTTTTCTCCAATTTCTTTAACTTCTGACTTTTTAATATTATTAATAATTAAATTTTTATTAAGTATTATATTTAATGGTGTAGTATGCAATGGGTATAGGTAATATTGTTTACTACTACTATTTTTAATTACTAGAGTTTTGCCGTTTGAAACTAATAATTTACTTTTTTTTTGTTTATAAATACAATTAATTTTTTTTGGAAATTTAATAATACAGCTTCCCCTTTCATCTTTACCATCAATCGTTTGTATGAAATCAAAACTAAAATTATTTATTTCTTTAAAACTATTTATTATTTTTTCTTTTATAGATGCATTTGAGTTACTTATAAAAAATATTAAAAAAATTAAATGAATTAAAAATTTCATTATTTGAGAACTTCTCTTTTCCCAACATGGTTTGCTTTACTAACTTCTCCATTTGCTTCCATCATATCTATAATTCTTGCTGCTCTATTATATCCAATCTGTAACTTTCTTTGTAAGAATGAAGTAGAAGCTTTACCTTCAACTTTAATCAGTTCAAGTGCCTGCTCATAAAGTTCATCTTGTGTTTCGCTAATATTTGACGATGGCATTTCCTTTTCATCAGCAAAATTCAAAATCTCGTCAACATAATGAGGTTCTGCTTGATTTCTTAGAAAGTTATTAATTTTCTCAATCTCATTTTCAGAAACATATGGGGCATGGACTCTTACTATTTTATTTGCTGATGACATAAATAACATATCTCCTTTACCTAAAAGTTGCTCTGCTCCTTGCTCACCTAATATAGTTCTGCTGTCAATTTTTGAGGTTACTTGAAAAGAAATTCTTGTAGGGAAATTTGCTTTGATTGTTCCAGTAATAACATCAACGCTCGGTCTTTGAGTGGCCATAATAATATGAATACCAGCAGCTCTTGCCATTTGAGAAAGTTTTTGAATATATCCCTCAATTTCTTTTCCATGTACTAGCATTAGATCAGACATTTCATCAACTATTACAACAATGTAAGGCATTGGAAGTTTATGTTTTGAATTATAACCATCGATATTTTTAACACCTTCCTTAGTCATTAGTCTGTACCTATTTTCCATTTCTTTAACGACCCAACCCAAAACAGAGGCAGCTCTCTTAGCTTCAGTAATAACAGGACATAAAAGATGTGGAATACCCTCATAGGTGGACAATTCTAACATCTTTGGATCTATCAAAATAAATTTACATTTGTCAGGAGTGTGTTTGTATAATAAAGAAAGTATTATTGTATTTATACAGACTGATTTACCAGACCCAGTAGTACCAGCAATTAATAAGTGTGGCATTGAACTTAAATCACTAGTGATTGGTGCACCAGATATACTTTTTCCTAATGCAATAGGTAATTTAATATCTTTTTTTAAAAAACTATTGTGAGAAATTATTTCATTTAGATAAACATTCTCTCTTGAGTCGTTGGGTAATTCTATTCCAATTGTACTACTACCTGGTATCATGGAAATTCTTGCAGACTCAGAACTTGTATTTCTAGCTATATCTTCTGACAAACTTATAATTTTAGATACCTTAACTCCAGCTGCTGGTTCAAATTCGTTTAAAGTTACAACTGGTCCATGACTTATTTTCTTAATTTTTCCTTCTACACCAAAATCTAAAAGAATTTTTTCAAGAAATGATTCGTCAACATTACTTTCAGTAATCGTTTTTTTTTGTACCTTAGGTTTTATAAGAAATTCAAGCGGTGGTAACTTAAATTTCTTTTCAAATTCATTCTTTATTTTACTTTGAGAAAAAGAAAAATTCTCTTGAACTCTATTTTCAAATATAGGATTTTCATTTTTCAAATCTTCAACATAATTATCCTGACTCAAAGTTACTTTATCGTTTCTTCTAAATTTTAATAAAATATTCTTCAAAAATAAATAAAATGATTTAATTTTAAAATTTATACTTATTAAAAATAGAGAAATAATTATAAATAATAATAAATAATACGAGATATTTTTATTAATTAAGATTATATTATTAATAAAACTATTTGATAAATAGTTTCCTATAAAACCTCCATTTCCATTTATGTATAGCCAAAAAGAATCTTTATAAAAAATAGATAAAAATAATGTTCCAAATATTGAATAAAGAATAATAAAAAAAATATTCTCAATTATTAAAGAAATTTTTCTTATTCTAAAAATATTTATTCCAGTGAATAAAAAAGTAAAAGGTAATAAAAAACAAATCAAACCTAAAGATTGAAATAATATATCTGATAAATAGCTACCTCTAAAACCTAACAAATTTTTCACACCATTATCTTGGTTAAATATAAAATTTGGATCACTAGGATTATAGCTTAATAATGCAATCATTAACAAAATTGACATTACACTTATGATTAAACCCAATAACTCTACCAATCTATTTATTGTAAAATTTAGTGCTGTATTTAATATTTTTTTTATATTCATTTTATAAAAAACCTAATTTATCACTTTGTATCATTTTATTTTTATTGATAAAATTAAAAATATTTATGCATATTTGTTTAATAGGTTATGGTCTTACTAACTTAATTTTAGCTAAACAGCTTTTAAAAAAAAAAATAAAAGTAGATTTATATTATAAAAAAAAACCTTATTTCAATAAATCTGTTAGAACTATAAGTATATCAAGTGATAATATTGATTATTTAAAAAGTACAAAACTCCCTATATTTGAAAAAGGTTGGCCTGTTAATCATATAAAAATATTCAACGAAAACAATAAAGAAAAAGAGATTTTTAATTTTGATGGAACTCAATCTATAAAATTTTTTGTTTTTAAAAATGACCTAGTTTTTAAACAGATTGATAAGAGTCTTTCACGATCAAAAAATTTAAAGAAAATTCAAATCAAATCAGAATCAACTTATGATAAAATAATACGAAATAAAAATTATAATTTAATTATAAATTCGGAACCCAATAATAAAATTATAAAAAATTTCTTCCACAACGGAATTGTAAAAGAATATGATAGTATTGCATTCACAACAATTATAGATCATAAAAAAACTAAAAATAATACTGCTCACCAAATATTTACAAAATTTGGGCCAATCGCATTTTTGCCTATTTCTAAAAATAAAACTTCAATTGTGTTTTCTATTTTAAAATATTCTAAATTAGATAATTTTAAAGAAGTTGAAAATTTAATAAAAAAATATAATCGTTTTTATAAAATTAAATTTTTTTCAAAATTTGAGTTTATAAAACTTAAAATGTTTCTACAAAGAAGGTATGTTTTTAAAAATATTTTAAATTTTGGAGAAAATATTCACAAAATCCATCCTTTAGCAGGCCAAGGGTTTAATATGAGTTTAAGAGATATAAGATTGTTAGATAGATTTATTGATGAAAAAATAAAATTAGGTTTAGAATTAGATAGAACAGTTATATCTAAATTTGAAAAGAAGCATAAACATTTAAATTTTTTGTTTGCAAACGGAATAGATTTTGTTCATGAATTTTTTAAGTTTGATAATAAATTAAATAAAAAGTTATCAAATAGTGTATTCAATTTTTTAAAAAAAAATAAATTATTTAATTCTTATGTAACAAAAGTCGCTGATAAAGGATTGAATATATAATTATTGAACAGTATTGTTATTAAAATTATCTACAATGTATGTTTTCAGAATTTCTTCTAACTTTTTTTTTCTTATTTGTAAATTTTTTGTTTCTAACAATATTTGTTTTTCTTCTAAGGAAAAAGGAGAAGCCATAGAAAGAGTATTAATAGTTTGATTTAAACTTTGCTTTTCTAAATCTTTCCAATTTATAATATACCCTTGTTTCTTGAATAAAGATTTAAGATTTTTAAATACTAGTTCTAAATCTGAGAAACTAAGTTCTTCTTCTTTTTGTTTTGAGTCGTCAGAAAAATCATCTAAACTTATTTCGCATTGTCTATATAAACTTGTACTTTCAATTTCTTTTAAAATTTTAAAACGATTCACTCCATTGAGTACTATTAAGTATCTTCCATCATCTGTTTCATTAAAACTCGTAATTTTTCCTAAACATCCAACATCATAAAGATCTGGTTTTTTTAAATCCCCAGTCTTTTTCGGTTGAACCATCCCAATCATTCTGTGGCTTTTTAAGCTGTCATCTATCATTTGAATATATCTTGGTTCAAATATATTTAATGGCACAGTTGTATTTGGAAATATTATAAAATTTGATAAGGGAAAAATTGGTATTATATTTGGGATTTCTTTTTTATTCATAACTTATATTTCCAAAATTTTATATCATCTTTCAATTCACCATTCAGTCTCATCTTAATTTCTTTAGGTAAAATTGTTTCCCATTTATTTTCAAATCCTAAATTAAAAAAATTAACGTTTTCATTAGTTTTTTTTGACAAAATTGCTTCTGGAAATCCTTCTTTATTCTCTTTTTTCTTTAAATGACCAAAATTCGTTGTTTCTATTGCTTTCATAAATCTTTTTTTGTCAATTTTATTTTCATTTTTTCCAGTAATTTTATTTATAAAAAGTATTAAATTTTTTAGTACATCTATTTTGTTATTTTCTAAATCTTCAAACTTAATTATTATTCGATTATATTTTTTTGCTGAAATCCAAGATTTGTAATGGTTGCTCCACGATCCTAAGAATGTAAATTTACTATAATCACCTTTATTTAATTTATCATATAAAAATTCATTTTTATTCAACATCATAAATAATGCTTGATCGTAATCCATAGTATAATGTTTTTTAATTGAGGTAATAATATTTCTAGGATCTCTTATAATATAAATTATACCCAAAGTATTTTCTGGTGTGGTAAAAAAATTTTTATTAATTTTAACTAATGCACTATGAGTTTTAAATATAAAATTCTTTCCTGATTTTTTTAACTTTTCTTGAGATGAAAGCCAATTTTCACTTGCATGTTTTTTAGTTGTAATTTTTTGGTCAAAGAATTTCTGATCTGGATACTGATCAATATTTTTTAACTGTTCAAATTCAAATTCTCCATTTAAAGAAAAATAATACGCAGATAAAAAAGATCGTATATAAGTGTTACCACTTTTAGGATATGATGCTAGCCAAATAATCATTTTATTATTTTAATAACATTCAAAACAATTGCTTGCAATCCTGAAACCCGCTAACTATAATTACATTCTAAGAAGCGGGCATAGCTCAGTGGTAGAGCGTCTCGTTGCCAACGAGAAGGTCGTGGGTTCAAGTCCCATTGCCCGCTCCATTAAAGAGGTAAATAAATGTCTGATTTAGCTGATAAAAAATGTATTCCTTGCGAAGGAAATATTCCGAGTTTTAATTTAGATGAAATCCATAAATATTTAAAAAAAGTAGATGGATGGGATGTAAAAACAGATGATGAGAAAAGTTATTATCTATTCAAAAAATTTATTTTTAAAAATTTTTTAGAAAGCCAAGAATTTGTAAATAAGGTTGGTTCAATTGCTGAAAAAGAAGGTCATCACCCAGATATATGGTTCGGCTGGGGATATGCAAATATAAAAATATTCACTCATGCAATTAGTGGACTACATGAAAGTGATTTTGTACTTGCCGCAAAAATTGATAAAATAAATTAGTGTCTAAAATGTCTAGTTTTTGAAAAAATTAAAACTATACCCATCTTATTTGCAAATTTAATAATCTCCTTATCGCGTATTGACCCAAATGGTTGAATTATTGCTGTTGCACCAGCCTGTACTAATTTCTCAAAACCATCTAAAAATGGAAAAAACGCATCTGAAGCAGCGCATATTTCATCATTATTATTTTTTAATCGGTTTTTTTTCATTTTTTCAATTGCAATTAAACAACTATCTAATCTACTTGGTTGTCCTGATCCTATACCTATTGTTTTAAAGTTTTGAGACAATACAATAGAATTTGATTTAACAAATCTACATATATTAAATGTAAATATTAAGTTATTAAATGTTTTTTTTGATGGTTTTTTTTTTGATGCAACAAAGAAATTATTTTTGGAAAATTTATTTATATCTGAAGTTTGTACTAAAAAGTTATCAAATATAGAATTATAAGAATTAAAATTTTTTAAATTAATTTTAGATGAGTCAATAATGCGAAGATTTTTCTTTTTTTTTAGAATTTTTACTGCATTTTTTTCAAATCCTTCTCCAGAAATAACTTCGATAAACAATTTTTTAATTTTCAAGGCTAAATCTTTATTTACCTTAAAATTAAAAGAAACAATGCCTCCAAAGGCACTCAAAGGGTCACAATTATATGCCTCATCAAAGCTTTTTAATTTATTCTCGTTTATAGAAACTCCGCAAGGACTTGCATGTTTAATAATTACAGTTCCTCTATTTTTTGGCAATGATCGAGATATTTGTAGAGCAGTTAAGTAATCATTATAATTATTATAACTTAATTTTTTTCCTGAAATAGATGAAACATGTTCAAGGCCACTTTTTAAAGAATAAAGGGCAGAGGCTTGATGAGGATTTTCTCCATACCTTAGATCTTCTTTTTTTGTTAAAGATAATATTTTTTTTTCAGGGAAAAAGTCATTTGTTTGCCTCTGTAAATAATTTGATATTAAAGCATCATATTGTCCTGTTTCTGAAAAAGCTTCTTTAGACATTTTTTTTCTAAAGTTTAAGGAAGTATTTCCGTTAAATTTTTTTAGTTCATTTTCTAAAGAACCATATTGGTTCGTATTTGTTATTACAGTCACAAAATTAAAATTTTTTGCAGCAGCTCTTGCTAATGAAGGACCCCCAATATCAATATTTTCAATTATCTTTTCCTGATTACTAGTTTCATTAATAATTCTTTCAAATGGATAAAAATTAACTATTACTAAATCAATATTTTCAAAATTATTTCTTTTCATTTGTACTTTATGATTTTTTTTGTTTCTTTTATTAAGAATACCAGCGTGAATTTTCGGATGGAGTGTTTTAACTCTTCCATTTAAAATTTCCGGGAAACCAGTAAAATTTGAAACTTCAATGGACTTAAAACCTTTTTTTTTAATTTCGTTAAATGTTCCCCCTGAACTTATAATATTAAAATTATATTTTTTTAAAATTTTTAAAACTGAATTCAAATTTGATTTATCCGAAACGGATATTATAGCGTTTTTTCTTCTCATTATATTTTTACTAGTTCCCAGTTAACGGTTTCTTTATCATTTTTTATATTACCACTAATATAAAAGTTCTGATTCTCGCTAAATTTATTTTTATTACCAAAATACAAACCAGTTTCAATGTCAATTAAATAATTTTCTGAAAAAAACTTCCAACCCGAGTTTTCAAATTCGATTAGGATAATAGATTGATTTTGTGTTTTTGTTATTTTTGTACCAGGTTTTAAATGAAATCTTATATCGAAATTTACCTCTCTAAAATTTTTTTTCCTTATAAGTGTATCTTTTCCTTTTAATAAATTTTTTTCAGGATAAAATTCTAACTCTCTTTGATGTATTATATTATATTTTTTTTGGTAACCATTGTGAGCAGCCTTAACACTCCAAAAGTCTTTTTTGTATGTAACATTCTTAGATAATATTTTAAAACTACCTTCTATTGTATAATCGCCTTCATTACTTTTTTTAAATTTACAAATTGAAGAATTATCAATTACTAATGTCGAGTGAGAAGCTGATGATCTTGAAATTTTATTCAATTGGTGTGTTGAAGCTTGAAAAAAACCAGAATTTGATATGATTTTTTCTTTATTATAAAACATTTCAAAAGAAAGAGCTCCAGATTGAAAGTTATTTGAAAACTTTCTTTCTGGTGAGGGTCCAACATCCATCATTAAGGAAACATTTTTGTTTTTTAATAAAGTATAACCACCAATTTCAAAATTATTGCTCTTAAATTTATATCCTTTTTGATCTAAGTAGCTATCTAATTCATCATAATTATCTTCATGATTTCCATTAAAAAGATAAGAATTCTTTGTTGTTTGCCAAATAAGATTATAGGCTTGACCAGCATAAAATATTTTTTCGTCTAAGTATTCTGGAACATTAGTTTGAGAATCTTTTAAAAATTCTCTTATTAAAATAAGATATTTAAAATAGAAAACTAATTGTCTAAAATTTCTTGATTTTGTAAATCCATTACCATCAAACACGCTAATGCATATTTTTTTTAACAAGTTTAACCCGTAATTTAAATATTTTTCATCTTGATAAGAAAGACCAGATAGTATTATAGCCGTACAACCAATCATTTTATCACTTATAATCTCAGATCTATCAATTTCATTAAGAAGATGATTTACTTGTTTTTTAATGATAAAATTAAACTTAATTTTATAATCTTCTTCACTTTCCTCATAAGTAAGTTTTGAATTTGAAATCCATGCAATTACTCTTTTTGATAGTGTATCTACTTCCCAATTCATCGGATTATAGTTAATATTTTCGTCTATCCAATTTGACAAAACAGATTGTGTAACTTTTTTTGATGATTTTAGATTAAGTGCAAACAGCCAAAAAAAACTATGTAGTTTTCTATATTCATTTTTATCAATATTTTTATTTTTCCATACGGAGTTAAATGAATAGTCATCTATGTTGTAGGGTTTATTTTTGTACTTTATGATACAATTTAATATACCAGCGCTTGGTTTATAATTTAAAGTGTTATCATCTGTTTTTGAGATTCTTTTATTATAAATCGAAGAGTTTAAATAAAAATTTCTAAATTTATGTAATATCAAAAAAAAAAATTCACTTACCATATTCAAAGAATTTTTTAAAACCATTTAAGCCGTTCTTAAGAATTCAATATTTTTTTTTAAATCTCCATTATTTTCTTTAAATATTGTTGTACCTGATACAAGTATATTTGCTCCAGCTTTTATTACAGTTTTTGAATTTGTGAAATCAATACCTCCATCTACTTCGATATCAAAATTATAACTCTTTTCTGTTTTGATTTTAAAAAGATTTTCTATTTTTACCAAAACCTCTGGAATAAATTTTTGACCACCAAATCCTGGAAATACACTCATAACAAGAACCAGGTCAATTTCACCTAAATATTTATCAATAACATTTACATCAGTATTTGGATTTAATGAAACTCCAACTTTTTTATTAAAAGATTTTATATGGTTGATTGACTCAACTAAATTTTCCGTTGCTTCTGGATGTATAGTAATTATATCAGCACCTGCTTCTGCATAGTCTTTTATATATTTATGCACTGGGGAAATCATTAAGTGAACGTCAAAAGGTACTTTAGTGTGTTTTCTTAAATTTTTTATTACCGGTGGACCAATTGTTAAATTAGGCACGAAATGACCGTCCATTACATCAACATGAATCATGTCAGCTCCGCTACTTTCTAATCTTTTAATTTCATTAGCTAACTGACTGAAATCAGCAGATAATATTGAAGGTGATATCTGAATTTTTTTCATTAATTACAAACTAAATATTATCAATATTTGTTTTTTTTTGAATTAGTTTTTACCAAAAAGTCTGTATATCTCAGACGCAATCTCACTTTCTAATGGAAAAGAAAGCATACCCATAACTGAATAGCCTAATAAATAAGGCATTAGATAAAATCTAAACATATAAAAAAACCAAGCAACATAAAGTGGAATTAATGGTCCGATTATAAAACTTGGCGTAATGAATTTGAAAATCTTAATAATTGGATTGGTATATTTTACAAAGACTCTCATAAAAAAAAACTCAGAGTCTTCTTTTTGAAAAATGTTCATTGCCGACCTCCCAATTAAGGTCCACATGATAATTCCTAAAATATAATCTATAACTAAAATATATAACGGCATTTTATTGAAATGTTTTGTGGGGGCGAATTCACTCGCCCCCAAAAAAATTTAATTAGTGTTGTTTACCGAGAATAGTCTTACCACTAGGTACACGAACTTCGTCTACCATTTTTTGTGTAGCACTATCTGGCTCTGGAGTCATCAAACTTACTACCACCATAACCACTAAACAAACACTCGCTCCGATAATACCGAAACGCAAGTGATCAATACCTAACCATGCAGGGTTCCCCATAAATTTAGGATATACATAAATTAGATATGCAGTACCTGATGCTAAACCAGTTATCATTCCAGCAATTGCACCCTGTCTTGTTGCTCTCTTCCACCACACTCCAAGTATTAATGGGAAGAACAATCCAGACATAGCAAAGTCGAATGCCCAAGCAACAGCTCCAAGGATACTAGTGATCCTCATAGATGCTATATATGCTCCTGCAGCACCAATTATTATTAATAGTGCTCTAGCAACTAATAATCTTTTTCTTACATCAGCTTTTGGATCAATGATTTTGTAATAAATATCATGTGATAAAGCATTTGCGATTGCAAGAATTAAACCATCAGCTGTAGACATCGCAGCAGCCATACCTCCAGCAGCAACTAATCCAGAAATAACGTATGGTAATCCAGCAACTTCAGGAGTTGATAGAACCACCACATCACCTCTCATGAACCACTCATTTAATTGAAGAACTCCATCCCCATTAAAGTCAGCTATGAAGGCTTGCTTAACACTTGTCCACTGATTTACCCATTCTATCTGCATTACATCAGCTATTGGTTTTCCAATAATACCAGTTGGCAAAGTTGGATCCATTAGTGATAATTTAGATAAAGTAGCTAGCATTGGAGCAGAAGTATAAAGTAAAGCAATAAAAAATAGTGACCATGCCACTGATTTTCTTGCAGCTTTTATACTTGGTGTAGTAAAATATCTCATCAAAATGTGAGGTAAAGAAGCTGTTCCTACCATCATACATAAAGCTAATGAAATAAATTTCCAAGCAGCCATTCCACCATCAGGCACAGCCGAGTGTGCAACTGAAATTGATTTTAAACCACCTGGTACACCAGCAGCTTTTACATCTGCCGCAGCATTTTTAACTAAACCAAATTGACTTTCTAAATCTGCTAGTCTAGCAACTTCCTCACCTAACATTAAATGAGGAAATACTCCGAAACCACCTTTGTTACTTATCCAGAAAATTGGAATTAAGTACGCTACAATCAATACTATGTACTGAGCTACTTGTGTCCAAGTAACTGCTCTCATACCACCTAGCATTGAACAAAGTAATATACTTACTAATCCAACCCAAACTCCTAACTCAAATGGAATACTTAGCGCTCTAGAAGCAATTGTTCCTGTTGCGTTAATTTGTGCTGTAACATATGTGAATGATGCCAATGATAAAACTACTACAGCACAAAACCTTGCTAGGTTTCCTCCGTATCTAGTTCCTATGAAATCCGGCACAGTATAACAACCAAATTTTCTTAAATATGGTGCAAGAAGTGACGCAACTAATACATAACCACCAGTCCATCCGACTAAGAAAGCCATATAAGTATAGCCACCAAAGTAAATTCCACCTGCCATAGCAACAAAAGATGCACCTGACATCCAGTCAGCTGCAGTTGCCATTCCGTTAAATACAGTTGGAACCTGTCTTCCAGCAACATAATAAGCATCGACTTGTACAGTTCTTGATAGATACCCAATAATTGCGTAAATACAGACTGTAAAAGCCACAAATAAAATACCTATTGTTTTAGCGGTCATACCTGCTTGTTCAGCAATAGCCATCAATATGATGAATACTAAAAAACCTCCAGTATATGTTCCGTAAATTTTAGGTAAGTTTTGTACAAAGTTTCCTTTAAACATTATTCATCCTCCCCACGTTCTTGGAAGCCAAACTCT
>MDTA01018325.1_pt1 | contig 16764 bp, 21 predicted proteins | sample 811151 | NCBI WGS metagenome assembly MDTA01 (sample SAMN05326648, study PRJNA326480) | marine metagenome | isolation source: seawater | place: Indian Ocean: South | collected 2010 | reverse complement strand
TTAGTATCTGTTTCACCAAGTCAACTTTACATTTACATCACCTCAAACATACGCTTCGAACCTCTTGAACCCCCAAAAAAAGGAAAAAGAGGAGGAGAAACAGGAAGGTAAGCCTCTTGCATCATTTCACAACTGTCATGATAGTCAACAAGTGTTTTCAATATAGTATCCAACTCGTTAACGGAAACATATGTCCTGTAGTTGATAAAATGAAGAGTGAATCTCTCGTTATGCTCGTACTGCTTCTTGGTTATGCTAAGATTCCTAGAATGGAATCGACAAGCATCCTCTCGATATTCATCAAAAAGCATCTTGCATGATAATGATGCGACCTGACATAGAAATGCTCTGTAAGAAAGAGGCGAAACCATGTGCGGAATACGCTCCCATAAAGCAATCATACACACAACAACACTGACACCATCATGCTTTAGATTCAAATCGTGTATAACCTCATCAACCACCTTGAGAATATAATCTATATGCGTATTAGGATCTAAGTCTAGATCATATGGCAAACAAACGCCATCATCTTGAATCTTGAGGCTCACTTGTGTCGCAAGCAACCAATTATGCTGAAGAGGAATCTTCATCGATAAGATTTTTTCGAAAAATGTCTGCCGATTTCGATCTAATTGATGCAATAACCATACTGGCCAACAAATTCAGTGGTTTTCGATGCGGAGAGTGTTCGACATGTACAAGAGATACAAGAGATTGCATGATATGCATAAATTGCATGGATAAACCCAAATATGGAGGGATGGGTGTGCGTAAGAAAGCATGCAAAAATCGGAAGCTATGTTTACGACAGAAATTTAATACAACAGAAGGAGCTGCAATGATACTTGCACATGAACTTAGAATATATCTATTGGGATAGTCACAACCTCTTCCGCTTACCCTTATTCTCATCGCCTGCACCACCATCTAATGCACGCATGATGTCATCAGTTATAAACTCCTCGACGGATGAGGAGGATCCATGAAGACGCATTATATCAGTGTCGGTTGTACCGCTTGTAATTTTGTTTCGGTATTGTGTCCACAATTTCCCCATGTTGTTTTCAGGTAAGCCCCAATAAGGGGCTTGTATAAGGTCTTCGATCAAATCATCAGGTGCTGCAAGAAGTTTTTCATACACCATTTTGTTAGAGGATATAAGTTGAGCCATAATCTCATCCATTATTGATAACTTGTCAGCATCCCACTTGACAATATCAACACCACGCAATGCCCGCCCTCTCTGATTCACAACATCCAAATCTACATCAGCAAATTTTGTCATTGCTTCAGCTAACTGATCCTCCTTTCCAACAAACTTATTCGTGTAGTTAAGCTTTTGTGCTTGAAAAGCATGCATCATTGATTTGAATGCGATTCCCTTATATACCAGAGGAATACCAAGTGCGTTCAAACCATTAGTAGAAGTCCTACGTGAATCCTCTGATGAGTCGCATATACAGCTATTTAAGTATGTATCCAATACCTCATCTGTTGTAAGATCACAGTCATACCTATCAACGGCATCGCAAAGTTGGAGAACATTCATTGTGTCCGTTGGGTCATCCCGCACTTTTTGAACTAGATCTCTCACTTCATTCATTTTTTTCGAAAAATCGCTTTATCGATTATACCTTTTTCGAAAAAAATGAGCGAGTCGTATCTCGACAGTGCCTTAAAGAGCGCCGGTCTTCCTGTACAGGGAAGCCGACAGGAGAAAATCGACCGACTGGTAAAGCATGGAACCAAAAATAACAACGCTCCCAAAAATGCAATCTCGAAAGGATCTGGCAAAAAGAAAGTCAAGCTTCCTGACGTTCCAGGCTCTAACTGCAAAGACAAAGTTACTTTCTTCAGTCAGAATGCACCTAAAGTATCTGGAACAGTGACAGAGAAGCGGAAGAAACTCGAAGCAATGTGGTTAGCCTTAGAGACGCAATCCAAACAAAGCACTATGTACAGTCTCTTTGATGAGGAACTCGAAACCAACTTTGCCGCATCAATGGGCCTCAAGAAAGTTGGTGAGAAGGACGGACAGCATGTCTACAAAGCTATTGGTACCTCAAATTCTTCGTCCAAATCACCCATATCATCGCCGGTGTCAACCAATGCATCATCGCCTAAAGCAAAAGCATCGCCTAAAGAAGCCGACGCACCAAAAACTGATGATGAAAATTCGTCGTTCGGGCTCTTCAAGAACTGGCTTAGCTCCTTGAGCAAACCTACACTTGTGGCTATCGCACAGGACAAGAAAATCTCAGTCAGTGGCAACAAACCCGACTTGGTTAAAAAATTGATGACATCTACTGAGATCAACGAAAACGAGGCCTCCGACGACTCGTCGTCTTCTGACAGTGACGAAGATGATGATGAGGAGGATGAGAACGATGAGGATGAGGATGAGAACGATGAGGATGAGGATGAAGACGAAGACGAGGAATAAATGTGAGTGATCCTTAAATTGGAAGGAAGGCCCGGAAAAAACCGGAGGTGAAAAACCTGTGTTGCCCTGGGGTTTGTAATGTAAGGTAAACTTATAAATAATGGGTCCACTCTCCCAAATGCAACCATCGGTACATTCTACACATACACTACTTCCCATCGCAAATACACTACTTCCCATCGCAAATCTCACTAAGGTTATTTGGATTACGATGATTCCGCAGTCGACCTGATGCAAGCACCGTGCAGCTTCTACCACATTTAGGACAAAGCGATGTTCGGTTCGTGATTGTGCGATGATCCTCCCTTTCCGTCACCACCGTCGGAAAGCTTTTTTGTAAAGACTGAAGTTGAAGAAATGTAGGTGGAGCAACTGCGATAGGTATAGGTGTAGCAATTGCGAGAGGTAAAGGTGCGACAGGTTGAGGGTCGTGAATAGAAACTGGCACTGGCATTGAAAGAGACCATATGCTGCACTGAAGACTCTCCTTTTTAAAAGTGGAACCACTCAAAGCAGCATCACGTATTTGGACCGCTTTGAGCCAATTACCATAACAAATGGCAAGCGTTATTGCATCTGGACCTTTTATCCTCTTACTGAATCTTCGAGCTGCAACAATGAAAGCCGGTGGCTTGCTAAACCCTGGTCTAGGTCTAAAATCACCAACGTCTTTTTGAACTGCCTTCCAACATTTTGAACATAGTGCGTTGCCATAATATCGCAAAGACCTGTCTGTTGTATTGTTCCACATTACTCCTCGTGTATACTTAAACACGGGTTTGCCGCACCCGGGTGCAACACAGCAAGTTGAAGAAGCTGAAGGATTGATCATGCTTGCGAAAAAAGGAAGTGCTCGTGAAAGTGAAAAAAGAGGCGCTCGTGAAAAAAGGAACCTTACTCTCCCATCATGCCGCTCACCGACTACCCTCCTGAGGTCCGCGCTACCCTCCTCGCGATGTGTGAGAAGAAAGACCTACCGACAACCGGCACGACCACGATGCTGAAGAACCGTCTGCAGAAAAAGATCGCAAAGGCGCACAAAAAGAAGGGAACTCTGGGACGTACCCCAAACGTTCTGACTGGTGTTCTGAAGAAGGTTTGCAAGAAGAAGAAGCTCGCACAGACTGGCAGCATCGAGATGCTCATGGCACGCGTGAAGAATGCGACGGAGAAGGTGAAGAAGCCCAACGACAGCAACATTCTCAACAAGGGAATCCCAGACAATATGGCAGCTGAGGACGTCAAGAAGCTGTTAAAGGTTCCGGTGGGAACGAAGTGCTGCTTCAAGAGCGGTGCTAAGAAGGTGCTCACTGAGCAGACGACCGGCGGATACCGCTGGAAGAACATCGCTTAAGCGAACGAAGCACACGAAGGACCATAACACATCCAGCACACGTAACATCCAGTGCAGAAGAGAGTGTGTGGCTTGAAGATGAAAGATGTGACGGAAGACAGAAGTGGTGTGCTGAAGGAACGGTGGCGTGATAGAGAAGTGTGATACAATAAACGGGTTCACTTCATACCATGTGCATCAATATGGTCCCCACCTCACCCCCCAACCTCATCCGCGAACGCAGCGCGCGCACGCGCGTATGTTGTTCGCGACGGATATATGCCTCATTGTACATTACATCTTCTATAAGCTTAGCTGAATCAGCTGTCAATGCCTTGTAGCGTTGATCTGAAGTTTCATACAGCATTTTTTCGAAAAATATGGAATATGCTAGGCGCTCGTGTGGTTGTTTTACATCCGAAGGGTATGAGCAAGCACTGAAAGATGCAAAACGCACATACAAGAAGGTATATGTGGTCACCTACTTCAGTAGATGCTGTACTCAATGCGTTAATGTCAGCGATCGTTCATATGACATCTATACTGACTACACGTTTGAAGAGATGGAATTGGTTCACGGTATTACACTTCAGGTGACGCACGACCTCTTTTGCGCGGTTGGTTCGCCTATCGATAGTCCTGTGAAAAAGTATGTGCGATATGCAGACCAGAACACATCTCATGATCTTAAGCAGTATGGGAATAACCTCTCTGTTATACTGAACGCGCTTACAACTATAAATAAGAATAAGAATGGCTCGATTGTGTGCATTCATGGCTTAGATGATAAAGTGCTTGTTCTGAGCAAGCAGAGCTTTGTTCTCGGCAGCCCTTGAAGTTTAGCGGAGATAAAGGAAGTGTGAGTGTGTGTTAAAGTAGAGTGAGATTTCATGATTCATATCTGAAATTTGCACTTAAGAACACACACCCAACTCCTCTCACACACACACTATTCAAAGAGCACTTACTTTACCCAAAATAAGCACTAGAGCCGCATCATGAGCAACAATGCAATTATTCCATTCGGAAGTAGGTGTACTAAGCATGAAAGTGCTATACGGTACCTGCCGAGTAGAATCAAATGTTGTGTACCCTCCATGATGATTAGGACCACGAGGATCTGGTTTAATCGATTTATTAGTTAGCATCAGAGCAACTAGTGCTGTCCCCTTCTTACTCTCATGATTGTATCCATGAGTGACATGATCCGACAGACCAAAGTATAAACCATTGCCATGAGCTTGTCCATTCATACCAGCCCATTTCAGATCCATCCCGAGTGGGTCATCTCTCACACCATCATAACATGCCTGACCTGCACCATGCATAACAATGCGCATGTATTGATACCCACGATCAACAGCGAGCTTCAACCACTGACGCAATGCTAATGGCTTCACATAAAGTTCGGTTGTACACTTGGTCTTGGTCATGTATTTCGCTTGATTGCCTAGAGAGGTGAAAAGTTCTCCCAATGATGCAAGCTCCTTCGATGTTTCATGATAATGCTCTTCGTTGAACGCATACTTCTGTTGTAATCCATCCAAAAAGCCCGTCGGAATTTGTACGGGAGAATCACCAAATAAGACATTAAACTTCATGTGATCATCTAAGGACGTGTCAGAAGATGTAGAAGATGAAGAAGAAGATGAGGAGGGAGCGATGAAATGAATCATACGTTCAGTTTGTATGTTCGGATCCATATTCTTCTGCGTGCCATACAAGAATCCATTATCGTCCACTACCCCAGTAACCTGATAATTATGTGAACCTACTGAATAGGTGCATTTGTCTCCCTCTTGCTGAATCTTATCCAGACACGAGATCATATAGTCATCAACCACTTTCACCCGTCCATGTTCCAACATTATCTCATAAGATCTTTTCGCTCGTCGTGCATCACCCGATGCTTTCGCAGAGCTGATAGCTTCCTTATAGCTTTTAGATGTTATATCGATAAGTTCCAAGTAAGCACCTTTACATTCAAGTCCATGATCTGCTGAGTATACATCGGGCTGCCCTGCCTTAGCCGCTCGCAACGCCTTCTGAGAGGCTTCATACTTGGCTTTCTCAGCATCTAACTTGGCTTCGGCTGCAGCACGATCAGTTTCTTGCGCCGCTCTAATTGCATCATTCTCTTGTTTCAAGCGTTCTGCATCATCCTTACTCCGGCGAACTGCATACCTTTGTCTCTTCTTATAATCCTCATGTAATCTCTTGTACTTCTCCCCTTCAGCAACAGCATCCTGAACCTTCTGATCATCCTGAGCTTTCTGCTTGGCTACTTCGGCCTCAGCAGCTATTCTTTTCTCTCTTTCCTCGTTCAACTTCTTCAAGAGATCATTTGCATCGGTCATCGTACCATCGAGCGTATCTTTATATGTGTCAACCACCTTTGCCTTGCCCTTACGCTTTGACAAAGGTTTATTCTCTTCACTGTCATCAGACGCACCACCTGGACTATCAGCCACAACCTCTGCTGCACCCTCTGCTGCATTCGATGTTTGTGCACTGCCCGAAGCGGCGGAATTTGCTGCTGCTGCTTCGAATAATGAAGGAGGAACGAATATAACACCGTGCCCAGGAGAAGGCATCGGAGTCGGAGTAGAAGCCACCGCATCCGTATTAGCAGCAGCCACCGCCGTATCAGCCTGCTGCGTATCAACAGCCTGCTGCTGCGTATCAACAGCCTGCTGCTGTGTATCAACCTGTTGCTGCTGCGTATCAACAGCATCAGGCACAGACACAATAGCCTTACTCTTCTTCTTCTTAGGAAGTGAGGCATCTCGAACTGGTCGCTTGCTTGCTTGACTAGTTCTCGACGAAGAATTTGTAGCTATAAACGTAGATGCATCAGGAAGATCATTCTGCAACGCAGATGCAACATACAAAGCATATTCATCATCTGTGCTCTCTTTATCTTCATCATAGTCAGAAAGCATACCCCACAACTTAGCCTTCGGATCATACCAACAAATATAACCTGACGTTTGATTACGAAAGACATTTAGCTTCCTCGAGCCCCAACGCTCACCTATGGATCGCTCCCACAGCTTAACATATGATTGATCAGATAGCTGCACGAGTTCCTGCCGTTGCTCATCTGGATTGACCAATGATAGGAAGGCGGCCGCGTTGAAGTCATAAACCGCAATCATATTTTTCGAAAAAACTCTTTACCGAAAAAACTTTTTCCCAAAAATGCCAGCTACTGCAAAAGGTCTTCCCAATGGAGGCAAATCCGTCGGCAAATCTGTCGGCAAATCCATTGGTAAATCGGCACGACCGAAACAACACCCAAGACTTTCCGGAAAACAAATTGGAGGAAAAGGAAAAGGTATCCCTGGCAAGGGCAAGAGTTCCCTAAATGCTCTTATGCCCGGTACCAAAAAGCCCCGCAGATGGAAGCCAGGAACGGTTGCTCTTCGCGATATAAGAAAACTGCAACGCTCTACTGAACTTCTGATTCGAAAATTACCATTCTCAAGAATCGTTCGTGAATCTGCAGAGCAGCAAGCTTCTATGTCTTCCTTTCCTGAAGGCGTCAAGTTTCAGAAGCAAGCAATCGAAGCACTGCAAGAAGCTACTGAAGCCTACTTGGTTGATGTGTTCGCCGATACTAATCTCGCTGCGATTCATCGCAAGCGTCAAACAGTTCAACCAAAAGACTTACAGATTACGCGTCGCCTCCGCGGTGAACGTACTTAAAAAAGAACAGATAAAAGCGGTCGCCTCTGAGTTCACGCTGGCGCGGCCACAATCGGAAGGTGGGTTGGTGCCTTGTTGGGTGAATGTTAAATGGTGGGTGCCTTGTTGGGTGAGTCTTAAATCAAGTTTGAGTAAACTAAACTGACATTTTGGGATATAGATCAAGCGGTTGAAAACAACATTACTACTTTAATAACTGATCTACAAGTTCAGCTCCACATCGCGTACTACACTCTTTATACGCGTCGCTTCATACAAGAACTCAATATTCAGTCTGTAACGAGATAATCATTCTATCAAGGCTTGCAACGAGCAAGACGACGCTGCTCTTTCGCTGCAGCCTTGGATTTAGATTTAGATTTAGCCTTTCGCTGAGAAGGACATATACGACCTGCTTTCTTAATAGCAGGTGTGATCGATCTTTTCCGTGGCTGAGGAGGTGGCGTAGTGCGACCGTGCCTCTTATCAATAACGAATTCCATGAGCTCAGAATCATCTGGTTCCAATGGCTCCGTCATAGATTGCCCCATTACCTTCATGCATTTCTCCAGAATCCATTGCGGCTCTCCAGTCGGCGTCTCACTCATGAGTCGAAACAGTTGATTCCTAGATTGATGCATCACGTCAGTCCATTGATAACCACCATGATTAACAAGAACGCTCTTTACTTGAGAGTTCGTTGCAGCATCTATCCAATGGCATTCACAGTCGCACCCCACTCCGTCGCAGAGGCCACATGCACAGCCGCAGGTTTTTGGACAACAAATCCACACTCCATCAGTCATTATTTCGAAAAAAGTCGCTTTCGGTGAAGTAATCAGTGAAGTAATCAGCGTCCGACAACGATTTTTTCGAAAAAAGACCTTTCAGATATGCAAGATGGAGAGTGGGCTGAGTTTCAGCACTGGCACAAAGAGCGTGAAAAGTGCGTGAAGAACATACGGGAACTGAAAGCATCACTAAAGGATCACACTATACTGGACAGGTTTGTGGTTGAGCTCAATATACAACCCAGTAGCAGCTCAAGACAGCAGATGACGTCCAAAGTGAATAAGATCATCAAATCCAACAGAAACATGATAGCACACTGCCGTGAGCGCTTGACTACTATTTCAGCTCATATGGGTTTCGAAGCGTCAAGTTATGATATACTTAAATCTCTACAAGAAGCTCATAAACATGAAAATTCTGATTGGAAGAGACAGTGTGATACTCATCTCGAAAATATAAGGCCATGCAAGAAGACTGTCAACAATGTTACCTCCATTGTACCTATCGGTGCTTCTGGCTTCATTGGTACTAGCGAGGACAGCTCAGGACAAATTGATGTACTTATGCATGACGATAATGATGATGAGTTGCAGGATATGGTCAATGAAGAAAATCTACAACTCCAGTATTACGACGAGACAGACGATGCTCAAGAGAGGGATGTACCAATTAGCCTGGTGAACTACAAATCAGATATTTCTGTGGGTGGATGCGGCATATCCACAAAATTGGAGAAGATGTTGAAACCGCATCAAAAGGAATGCGTCAAACTCATACTTCAAGAGGTATTCATCAACAAGCGTGGCTTTCTGTGTGCACATTCTATGGGACTTGGTAAGTCATTGACTACCATAGTCTGTGTGGATTCATTTGCAAAAACAGTTCCTGATGCTAAGATTCTTATTACCTGCCCAAAAACCGTACTTCAAAGTTGGACCAACGAACTCAGCAAATGGGATGACATAACAGTCAAATGGTTTCATCCTATAGCTTCCGATTCTGAGAACACACTAAAAGTATGGCAGCGTAATGGTGGAATCATTTTGATTGGTCACGAACGATATGTACGCTTATCCCAACGAGTAGATTTGAAACCAGACTGTCTGATTGTGGACGAAGCTCATGTTCTTAAGAATAACAAAGGGTTGCTACATCAGACGGTGTTGAATGCATCTCAAGGAGTAAATGGCGTAAAGAGGATCCTACTATTGACTGGAACTCCTCTCCAAAATCATATAATGGAGTATTTCTCTATGATACGCCTTATCCAGCCCAGTCTTTTTGATGAGAAGACATTCAAGAAGGAGTATGCGAATCCTATTAATCGTGGTTCTATGTTCGATGCAACAGAAGATGAGATACGGACTGCTCGCCAGAAAATTCACATATTCAATCGTCAAACGTCTGAATGTGTACATAGAAGATCTGTTCAAGTATTGGCTCGATCTCTACCACCTAAAATGGAGTACAAACTTACCTACAGGGCGCCTTTACCAGCAGATGATGACTACGACGGTGATTTAGCAGAAACTCAGGCAGTGATCACCAGCTCCATGAATAGGAAGATTAAACTTGCAACAAAGCTGCTCGATGCCATCGCACCTGAAGCGAATAACAAGTGTCTCGTCTTCTCTAAACGAAAGGATGTTCTTCAACATTTACAACAGCAACGAGATGGCTATATCATGGATGGCGATACCTCTGTTCATGATCGTCAAGCTATGATTGAGGACTTTAACTCCAATCCAACGATTCTACGGTTTTATATGACCACTTTTGTTGGTGGTGTTGGGCTAAATCTGCAAAGTGCAAACCACATCCTCATACTAGATCCATCATGGAATCCTAGCGTGGACAAACAAGCCTGCTTTAGAGCTTATCGTTTCGGACAGCTTAACGACGTCTACATCTATCGCTTCATCGTAGATGACTCTATTGAAGAGCGCATCTACCGCATGGCGGTTCATAAGAATCTGGCAGCATGCAGAATATGTGATGATAGAGATGTCGATCGTTTGTTCACATCCGAAACTCTCAAAACTATTGAAGAGTATGAATATGAAGATGTTGATGATTCGGATATGCCTGCTCCTTTGCAGAGGGTCAGAGACAAGTTCGTTCACATCTCAAGTCACGATGTCTTATTCGCGGATTCAGATGCAGAACGGCTTACAGAAGAAGAAAGGAGTGACGCTGACAACTCATACAATCTCATACTGAGAGAGAGAGCATTCAGGCATCACGATGGTAAACCACGCCATCCAAAGAAAGAAGCTTTCATTTACAACGAAGGCGAAGAACCGTATATTATTCATCCTTTACCAATGGTACATAGCTCTCAGAGCATGTGGCGATCTATATGTCCTTATGAACCTGAACTTAACCACTACGAGTTTGAGGTAGAAGTGGAAGGTCGTGATGGTTGGATACCACACAGCAACTATACAAAAAGTGCACAGCTTGTTGGATATGGTGCCTGCCAAACGGAGACATTCCAATTGAAGACCACCGCAAAGAAGAATGACACGATCCGGATTAGATGTAGAGCACACAGTAACAGGGATGATTTATCTGATAAATGGAGTGACTGGTCTGATTGGTCAGCGTCTATATGTGTAGTGTAAAGTGTAAAAATGTAAGCTAAGAAGTGTAAACCTAACTTGGATCGACAGGATACATATCTCGACAATTTACTCAAGCATTCTTCAATACTGAGGGTGTTGAGCGTTGCTTGTTTTTTTGTATGCAACTTCAGATGAACGCTACAAGGCATTGACAGGTGATACATTTGAGCTTTTACGAGATATAAACCGCAATGAGAGTTTTAGCCGAGCAATTACCAAGGTAACGAGTTTCGGAATCGGAAGGAGCAGGGATGTGATACAGAGTCGCTACCAAAGAAATGGTGGCAAAATCAACGTTCAGACGCCGGCTCACGAGTCGCCGCCGCATACGCCGTCCATTTAAAGCAGTTTCATAAGCTCGTTGTTGTAATAGCCGACGAGCTCTCGATTGAAGCGTTCATTACCTTTGACACCCTTAACATCTGTCTGAATCTTGACACGTTTCACGTCACCACCATTTTTTTTGTACGTGATCATTGCTTTCGTGCGTTTGACAATGTAGATCTTCTCGTGTTGCGGCGGCTGATCACCAAAACTTGCCCAATCGTAATGCCACTCGTAGACCCAGGTTTGTCCCGCCTTGAAAGGAACAAGCTTCTTGGGCATCTTGGGCATTATGCAAGCTTGTGTCGAAATCCGAGCACTCAAATCTTCCTTACCCAAGCCTCGTCTCACACTTCCTCAACCTCAGGTCTCGTGCCTCACGCCTGCCCACCTCGTGCCTCACGCCTGCCCACCTCGTGCCTCACGCCTCATACCTCGCACCCACGGACCTCGCGCACCCCGCGCTATCCACACCGCCACGCGCCCCACAGGCTAAAAAATGTCATTCAACTACGTGATCAACCAGACGTCCGATGACCCGCGAACTGCGAGCGTCAAGAAGTTTGTGGCGCTGCACAAAGCTCTGTTCCCGAAAGTGTACAATAAGATCACATGGAAGAATGTTGCCGAAATGGAATTCGAGATCGAAAAGAAGGGCAATACGTGTTACTTGATATCATCTAGCTTTTGGGTTTCTCATGATCGCTCTGAAGAAGGAAGCTTCAAGATTTACTTTGATGAATCCGCTTCTGCTGCCGCTATGGCCAAAGATCTGGCTAAACATAAAGTTACGATTCCGGGGATGGCAAAGGAGTACGGCTCGCTCATTGATCCCAGGATGTTAGAGTTGCTACCAACGACGGATGCAACTTTTTACATGGGCACAGCTAAGGATAATCCTGAGGCTATTGCTGATAAGCTCACTAAGAATGGCTACAGATACAGAGAGGTTTCTGGTGTTCCCGTCGACATGAGCGATATTATGAATACTCCTGTCAAGCAAGTGATTAACGCCACTTATTTTTATTAAGGACAGTTAGTTGCAGCCTTGACGCTTGTGTGTTAAATTGTATTGCTTGTCGCTTGTGTGTTAAATTGTATCCTTGTGTTCGATTGCGTTCCTCCTCCTCACTCATTACTCGATCTTGCGGGCTTTGGCGCGCTCCTCATCCTGGGACGTTCCTCCTCCTCACGACCCTCCTTCTCCTCACGCCAAGCGAGTAATTCATCCTCGATCTTGCGGGCTTTGGCGCGCTCCTCCTCCTGGATGGTGCGGGCCATGACGCGCTCGGCATCCTCGATTCTGCGCCTCTCCTGGCGTGATTGATCCTCGATCTTGCGGGCTTTGGCGCGCTCCTCATCCTGGATACTGCGGGCCATGACGCGCTCGGCATCCTCGATGCTGCGCCTCTCCATTATTTGCTTGCGCCGAATATAGAGCTCTTCAAGCGTCGACATCTTGCCACGCGCGTATGTGTTCCTTTTTTTGTGTTCCGTCAAAATTTTTCAAGAGAGCTTGACTTTTTTCGTTTCCCGCCGCTCCGACTAAACTTGATGATGACGACTGCTGATACTCCGCCCCGTCTTAAAGCCACGCCACTAGAAGCTCCCCCTGTCGTACGCATCACAAAATTCACATACGCTACAAGGAAGCGTTCCCTCGACCTCGGAGATGAGAAGAACTCGAACAAAGAGATATGCTTCCAGGAGAACTGTGTTTACTACGTTACCACCACCATGGACGTGATGACATCTTCAGTGTACTTCCTGCATATTTTAAAGCGTAACGGAGACGAGATTACCTACAAGATGACAATCCAACCCATGTCATTCGGTATGGAACGCCAAGATGCACTGAACGCCCTGACATATACCCCCATCAAAACGTCTAACGTGAATAAAGACTTCTTCTACGAGACCTTTAAGGACAACGATATCACTATCAACGCATGCTTGGCCTTCAAGCTCTAAACACTGACATCGCTCTTCTCATCCTCACTCTCACTCTCACTCTCACTTTCTCCGTCAAGTAACTCAGAAAGTTCCGAAGAGATCCCCCATTTGTCAACTATATCTGCATCAATAAGGTTACCACTTTCATCTAATTGAACAGGTATAGGCAGTTTGCAGAGAGGACATGTAGGTGATGTATGTGCCTTGCGACAATAAGCATAAATACATTCTTCATGCGAAACATCCTTACACTGAGGACACTGCAGCCAATTTCTGAAACTGTTCAACGAAAACTTTGATAAACAGAATGAACACTCATGCGGTGTATTGTTTCCATCAGAGCGTATCATATTCATTGTCAGGAAAGCCCTTTTAGGCTTTTTGTTGTGTACTTTCGGTTCATAAACCAAGTTGAAATCTACACCAGAACGAGTACGCATTTTTTCGAAAAAAGATAAGGCGATGACAGATGCTGAGGATCTTGCGCTGCGCGCGTTCGGCATCGTGACCAATATTCTGCGAATCACTCAGAAAGTTACACCTTGTGTGTACGCGATGCTTGAGTCTCCGTTCAGATGTATCACAAGACTTAATTATATGACTGGAACAAATATACTAGCAAAAGCTTACGTGTACAACTTGGCTAAATCTGATAAGGAAGGACTCTGTGTTTACGCAGAAGACAGTAAAACATGGTGTCGTTACACAATCAAGTTCAATACAATAGATGGGATTGTATTCGATACTTCACCCGAAATCACAGTGGGGTACACAAATGATTGTCCATCTTCTCCAGAAACTGTGCGCACATGCCTGTCAAATACTCTTCCTCTTGAAGTCATAGAGGAAGAAGAAGATAGTATGATCCCATATACCTTTCCACATGGCGACTTCGTGCTTTTTGGTACTGTTTACTGAAAATTCGAATAAGTAGAGTTAACTGAAAAACGATGACTTATTACCTCTCTACCCGACTCGACCCAACACTTTTCAAAAAATGTTCCATCGTATTCAGAAAAAAGAAGAACCCATCATCAACCTGGTTGAGCGCTGTTTATTACCTGTCAATGATCCAAATATATGCACTACCGACATCACAAAAGCAGTTCGTGATGTAGCAGATCTTTATGCTTTACAAAAGTTCAATACAGGAGTGCTCCAACAACCTTGCGTTACACTAAATAAACATCACATACGAACTGTCCTATCTTACGATAAGGGAATGCAGGCTCTTCTTGTTCCTAACGAACAATACCTTGGTTGGTTGGTCAATATATTACTGTATGCACAAAGTCTCGACAAATGGAAAGCTACATTCCAGTACGAAGAAAACGAGTGCACCGTTAAGTATTTATACGGACTTCTATTTAAGGACAATCAACTCTTGTTACCTATCTGTTGTGTCCTTTCGTTCTGCGATTAATAACAAATGTCTACACTTTACCTTACACATCCGTTACAAGTGTAAAACACACTTGAAGTAGAGCTCTCAATGTGCAAGTGCTGGCGCAATCCAAGCGGGAGCCCAGAGCCCACCCCGGGCTAGAGAGAAAATGCAGACAGCTTGCGCTAGTTTACCCCTTTAACCACTATTAGTTACGGTTAGGGGGGAAGCCGTATTAAATCAACCACCATAACCGTAAAGAGTGCGTCCTTGACGTTTGAGCGCATATATTATATCCATAACACTAATAGTCTTGCGACGAGCATGCTCTGTATAATTTAGTGCATCCTTCACTATATTGTCAATGAACCACTTCACAACTCCTCTCGTCTCGTCATAGAACAACCCATCTATCCGCTTAATACCACCTCTGCGACAAAGACGACGTATCGCTGGTTTAGTGCATCCCATGATCGGTTCTTTTCCAACTTTTCCGAAACGCTTGGGTCCTGCTTTGCCACCTTTACCAGAGAACTTCCCTTTGCCTCCTTTACTGGCAATCGGTGCATGTGATTTCTGAGTCGGCGTATTTGTTTGGGAAGAAGACATCTTTTTTCGAAAGAACGATTTTCTGAAAAATGAGCATGCTCCGCGACTTACGCCGATCCGAGTGCGAGTTCCACCGTAAGGACATAAGAGCACGAGAGGATCACGCGTGGAAAATCTCAAACATCCTGTACGACCATGTCGACGACCTGATCAGAGTCTACCCTTTTCACGAAGGAACTCGCAAGAGTCTTACTGATACAGTCAACAAACAGATACGTCAGGTCATTCACTCTAAGATGGACTTCAAGAACCATATCGTCATCAAGGAAATGCGTGAGAGCAAGATCGACTGGCTGGTTGAGCCGATGTTCGGTACCCAGAAACTGCAATTCAGCAACATCCTAGCCGAGTACAACAGATGGTATCATGACAACACTTTCAGCCCCTCGTCGGATTGCTATCGTATGTTCAGAATGCCTACCTCCGAGGGTGCCTCTGACACAGGGTGGAATGAGGCCGAGATGGACAGAGACAGAGAAGGGTCTGGGAACAAGCGTCTCAGAGGAGACCGATCGGATAGATCGGATGAGTAAGCAAGGAGCTAGCATGCTAGCAAATGCAAGTGCTCAATGTATTGTGAAAGCTTAAGAATCAATCAAACTGTAGTTGTGTGCTATCAGTTATCAGTTACTTCCATCCATGAATCTTGTGATACTCAGAAGATCGCATGAATGCCTCTCTAGCTTCTAATTCACTGTACAGATAAGGATTAGTCATGTTAATCTTACCCTCTCCGTCTATTATGTTAGTACGCAAATGAAGCAAAAGTACAGTAGGAGGTATGTCTGCTTTCCATTCATCCATTGTGAGCATCGGTGTACACATGGATCCACCAATCGTAATATGAGCAGTATATTGCTCAAAACGAGGACAGACCACACGAACAAATGGTGGCCTAAGAGGAAAGTCCGGAGGAAATGTAAGCTTCAGATGCACGCCAGAAGTAAGATCTTCATGATACTTCTTGAACCACTCCTTGATATCATCTTGTAGTGTTCTGTACCGTATAGGTCGAACAGCATCGGTTCGCAGGTTGGTCTGCGTTATATGTTCCTCTGAGTACACATCTGCTTGGTACATCTCGCCTCCCGGCGGAAACTGATAGCATTGTGACATATGGCCTCCATGCTTTTTAACACCTTTTACCAAGTCATCATATATCTTACAAAGATCTGGCGTCAAAGCCGACCATCCATTCTCACCTGAAAACTCAAAACGTCCTCCTGCAGATGCAAACATGTCGGCTGTAAAAATCACATCCCATGTGTGTATATCTTCTTCACAGAACGATACTTCAACATGTTCTGCTGGTTGACTCTTAATCTCTCGCACCCATTTTAGAAGACTTGTGGCCTCTCGGGAACTCCTCTGAGAAGATACGGCTTTAGACTTTCTCTTCATTTTTCGAAAAACAAGCTCATGCTTCTTGATGCGTTGCCGAATGAAATCATATACTTCATCGTATCCTTTTTGAAATTGCAATCGCTTGTGCCTAGCAAAACCCGCGTCGCAAGAATCTGTTAAAATGTAAACTTGTGTTCAAATCGGTGGTATCCTACCTGCCAATACGATTCTACAACTCTTTATAATTCGTTCTTTTCTCGATCCACTC
>MDTA01180016.1_pt1 | contig 16766 bp, 15 predicted proteins | sample 811151 | NCBI WGS metagenome assembly MDTA01 (sample SAMN05326648, study PRJNA326480) | marine metagenome | isolation source: seawater | place: Indian Ocean: South | collected 2010 | reverse complement strand
GGTTACTGAACCATAGTGTGCGGTGGCCTCTCCGCCCGCGGCTTTGATTTCGTCAACCACGCCGTCGGCCATCGAGTTGCTAGCGCCGGTACCATCGCGAGACCCGCCCAAGTCGTTAACGATCACTTTTGCGCCTTCTTGGGCCAGCAACATGGCATGGGCCCGCCCCAGCCCGCCGCCTGCGCCCGTCACCAAGGCCACTTTCCCGTCTAACATCCCCATACGATCCTCCCTTGTTGATAACGGATTTTTAATAACCGCAAAAATACAGTGAGCGCGGTAGTCTAGCACCTTGCTCGGCTGCTCGACATGCACTCGCATGCGGGTGGAATTGATGGCCAAGCTTGTGTCACATTGGCGGTATTGTTTGAAGTTTTTCAGGGAGGTTAGATTGGACCAGCTATTGGATTTTTCAGGCAAGGTCGCCTTAGTGACAGGCGGCAGTCGCGGCCTAGGTCGAGAGATGGCATTGGCGCTGGCGGCGCGGGGCGCGGATGTGGTTGTAACCAGTCGCAAGGCGGACGCTTGTGAGGAAGTGGCGGATAAAATATCCGCTATGGGTCGCCAAGCTCTGGCCTACGGTTGCCATGTTGGACACTGGGACGCTCTTGACGGGCTCGTGGACGCTGCCTACGAACGGTTCGGCAAGGTCGATATTTTGATTAATAACGCGGGAATGTCGCCGCTATACGACAAGCTTTCAGGCGTCAGTGAAGCGCTTTTTGATAAGGTTGTTGGGGTTAATCTGAAGGGACCGTTTCGGCTCATGGCCTTGGTTGGCGAGCGTATGGCCGCTGGTGCCGGCGGGTCGATCATTAACATCAGCAGCACAGCATCCCTAAATCCGTCACCAAACTCCGAGCCTTATGGGGCGGCTAAGGCCGGACTTAACGCGTTGACGCGCTCTTATGCCTTCGCGTTGGGGCCATCGGTGCGGGTCAATTGCATCGCCGCCGGACCTTTCTTAACGGATATTTCTAAGGCTTGGGATATGGAGGCGTTTGAAAAGAGCGCTAAAAAGAACTTGGCGTTGGGACGCGGCGGGCAACCGGAGGAAATTATTGGTGCGGCGCTGTATCTCGCCAGTGATGCTGCGAGCTTTACTACCGGCACGGTGATTCGTGTCGATGGCGGAACGGCCTAGATCCAGTGCCTATAGGCCATGTTGGGAAGCGACAGCTCCGACCACTTGTTCGCCGAGATCGCTTTGGTAGATTGTACACAGCGTTCCCAGACCACCAGGGTTGGCGAGGTTTACCTCCATAAGATACCCACCCACTGTATCTATTGCCGCGTAGCCGATACGACGGCGCTGCAGGTCGGCAAGCACCTTGTTGATCAGGTCGGTGTCGAGATCCTGATCTAGGACCGGTGTCGCGTGGCCTTCGGCGGCCAAATTCGCGCGGATGCCTGTTAGTGGCTGGCGTCGATAGCTGCCGATGATCTTGCCGCCCGCGACGAGCGTGCGTACTTCGCCATGTATTATGGCGGGAACAAAACGCTGCAACGCAAAATAACTCCCCGATCGTGTTTGCATGATTTCGCCGATGAGCTGTTGTTCGCGCGAGGTCACGTAGTGCACATCTCGCCCATAACTTCCCGCAAGCGGTTTCAGTACCCAATCCCCGCCTTGCTCTTTGGCTACGGTCTGCAGATGGCTAATGTCACTGCTGACATAGGTTGGTGGGCAGAACTCCAGCCATTGTGCTTTTCCGTGCGCAAGAATTTGCTCAGCTATGGGGGTGATCATTTTTTCTTGAGGCAACTGGCTGAGCAGATGTGCGCGGTCCAAAAACCCGTTCCTCGGCCCAAAACCGAGGGGCCATATAAGGTCGGCCTGTCGCATGGCGTAACCGTCCACATGCGGGCCTTCCCGATTCAGCATGATTCGTTCCGGCGCGGCTATGTGTACGGTCCAGTTGCAGTCTGCGAATGCGGTGGGCAATCGAGCGTGATTGTCGTTCGATGCGGTCTCAGAGACGTGATCGGATATCAAAAAAAGTACCGAAGCAGGCATATGCTATCCAATTCGGGGTACATAAATAGGGTCTCCAGATGTTAGCAATTGCTCGTCGATGACCCTAGTATTTGCGTATTGTCGGCCCAATTATCAGCAACATGACTCAGTTCTCACTGCCAGACTATACGCTTACCTCTGACCAAGTGCCGTTGGTGCCTAGTCTGTCGTTGCCCGAAGTTCAGCGGCAGCAGCTCAAATCGGAGATAAAGGCCCAACTTAAGGCCCTAGATGCGGCTCTGGTTGCACATTATTACGTGGCTGGCGATATTCAAGAATTAGCCGAGGAGACAGGGGGCTGTGTTTCCGACTCTTTGGAAATGGCTAGGTTTGGGCGAGATCACCCGGCACAAACCTTGATTGTGTCCGGCGTGCGGTTTATGGGAGAAACGGCGAAGATCCTCTCGCCGGAAAAACAAGTATTCATGCCTACGCTGAATGCGGAATGCTCGCTGGACCTTGGGTGTCCACCAGAGGCCTTTGCTGAGTTTATTGATCAGCATGCAGACCGCACCGTAGTGGTTTACGCCAACACCTCTGCACGCGTGAAAGCGCTGGCCGACTGGGTTGTTACAAGCAGCTGTGCACTAGAGATCATAACGGCATTGGATCGAGCCGGAGAAAAAATTCTGTGGGCACCGGATCAGCATCTTGGCGGCTATATTCAGAATCAAACCAAGGCAGATATGCTGTTGTGGAGCGGCGCCTGCGTGGTGCACGAAGAGTTTAAGACTCAGGCGCTAGAGGATATGCGGCGCGTTTATCCGGATGCTGGGGTGCTGGTGCATCCTGAGTCGCCTGCCGGGGTAATAGAATTGGCCGACGCCGTGGGCTCAACCAGCGCAATCATAAATGCCGCTCGGGAACTGCCAAATAAGGAATTCATTGTTGCCACCGACCGCGGCATTTTCCATAAATTGCGACAGCTCAATCCGGACAAAGTTTTCATCGAAGCACCTACCGCCGGTGATGGCGCAACATGCCGCTCATGCGCTCACTGTCCGTGGATGGCGATGAACGAGTTGAAATGTCTGAATCGGGTGCTTGGCGACGCGATCTATCGGGCTCAAAACGAAATCCACATAGACAGTTCGATCGCCGAGCGCGCTAGGTTGCCGCTAGATCGGATGCTGGGGTTCAAGGCCTAGCTGTTCTGCAGCCGAATGCTGGTACGCAGATCTTGAATGCGCTGTGCCAGTTTGGTTTCCATTAGCGGGTTGGACGTGCGTACGAGCCGCTGCGCGTATTCCAGATGCTGAATCGCTCGGTGCAGGGCGCCGTGCAGATAAAAATATTCCGCCCTTGCTAGATGGACACCGGTGATGTTGCTGGCCAGACCGGCGGTCTCAGCGAGCAAAAACCAGACCTGCGTGTCGGTTGGACGCAGCTTGGATTGGGTCTGCAGCACCGACTCGGCGGCGCTGAACTGCTCGTCTGCCACCAACGCTTTGGCATACATCATTGCCAACGGAAAGTTGTCGGGATAGAGCGCCAGTTGTTGTCTGATTAAGTCCTGAGCGTCATCAAATTGTGTCGCTGCGATCATCAGCTCGGCCAGTGATGCGTGGTAGAAAATGCTGCTGGAGATTTTTCCTTTTAAGCTGCGCATGAGCGCCAGCGCTTGGTCATGTTCCTGTGTTTCGCTCAGGGCCAGCGCCAGAGCGTATTGTAGAGCGGGGCTATCGGGTGCCTGTTCTAGCTTTTCGCGATAGTTAAATACGTCGGCTTGCGGGTTTTTCGAATAATGCTGTTTAGTCCGCATTCTTACGAGTTGATATTCCAACTGATCTGGCCATTTGCGCGAAGTATTTTCGGGCTGCTCAGAAAAAAATTCGCGCGCTTGGTTACGAACGTCGCTTATGCGGGTCTCGGACAAAGGGTGGGTAAGAAGAAATTCCGGCGGTCGCGTGGTGAACCGATAGGCGTTTTGCATTCGTTCGAACATGCGTGACATCGCTCCAACATCAAGACCCGCGCGCCGCATGGTATTAAGCCCGACGCGATCTGCCTCGCTTTCTCGTTCTCGACTGAATCTCAGTTGATTGGACTGGCCTGCCGCCTGTGCCGCTGTGAGGGCGGCCACTCCAGCCTCAGAACCTCCAGCTGCGCCGACCAACAGCGCAGCAATCATTGAAGCGAGCATGGGTATCGAAGCGGCTTGCTGCTCCTCGATACCCCGGGCGAAATGGCGCTGACTGATGTGGGCAAACTCGTGCGCCACGACGGAGGAGTATTCGTGAATATTTTGAGCGTACAGTAGCAGTCCAAGATTGATGCCTATAATCCCACCCGGTGCGGCAAACGCATTAATTTCCGGATTATCGACAACGATTATGCTCTGCAGCGGTTCGCGCATTTGCGCATGTTGTGCCAAGTCCTGCATGTGATTTTCAATGTAATACTGAACGATCACATCTTCGGATATCGGTAAATTTGCGTGCAGTTGCCGCAAAAAAGCCTCGCCGATTCGCCGCTCCATTTGCGGCGAAACGAGCCTCGAAGAGCCGTCGCCCAAGCTTGGAAGGTTCTGAGCTGCAATGGCTGCCGTGGCGTGTAGCGCGAGCAGACAAAGCAGCATCGCTGCGGTGTTGAATCGCACACGCAACTGGGGATGACAGTTCCGATAGGTTGGCATGAACCCATACTACGCTATGGCAATAGAACTGGGTATTAGGTTCATTAACATCAAGTCAGGCGCAGCGCTGTGGTACATTGCGCAGCATTGAACGAGGCTATCTAAAACTATGTCAACAGGGCCCAAGGCTGCTGTAAACGCTGGCAATATGAAAGTAGTAGAACTGGATGTGACTGGGCTCAATTGCCCAATGCCTTTGTTAAAGGCAAAGCAGGCGCTGAATAACATGCAAACTCGGCAGCAACTGCGCGTGCTCTCTACCGACCCTGGATCGGTTAAGGATTTTGCAGTGTTCGCACGGCGAAGCGGTCACTTGTTGCTTGAATCGACCGAGACCGATGGTTGCTTCAGCTTCCTCCTGCAAAAGCAAAACTGAGCGACAGAGCATGAAACTGTTTGACATTATTAATCAGTGGGCGAATCGTTACTTTTCTCAACCCGACGCCATTTACTTAGTTGCAATGCTGCTGATTGGCGCTGCGCTGCTCATGGCTTTCGGCGGCGCGCTGGCACCGGTGCTCACTGGACTCGTGATCGCTTTTTTGCTGCAAGGCGTTGTGACCGAATTAGAGCAACGGCGAGTGCCTCGAACGTTAGCTGTATACGCGGCCTTTCTGCTGTTTTTGGGGTCGGTATTGGCGCTGGTTTTGCTCGTGGTGCCACTGTTATGGCAGCAGCTCCAGAGTTTTTTGCAGGTGCTGCCGAGCGTTGCGCAACGTCTACAGGAAGGCGTTAGCAACTTAGCCCAGCGTTTTCCTGAATACGTAACTCAGGAGCAAATCTCGGCGCTTTTGGAGCAGGGCGGCCGCGAGGTGGCTAACGTGGGCGGCGCGGTCATAGAGACGGCCTTTAGTCAGGTGTTCTCTTTGCTCGGATTGGTGTTGTATGTGGTATTCGTGCCGATCACAGTTTTCTTCTTCTTAAAAGACAAAGAACGACTGGTAAGCGCGGTGCGCGAGATGCTGCCCACAGAGCGGCCGATGATCAATACCGTGACAGCCGAAATGAATACCCAGCTCGGTAATTACGTGCGTGGCAAGGCGTTAGAAATTTTGATTGTCGGCTTTGTTACGTTTGCAGCGTTTCTGATTCTAGGTCTCAATTACGCTGCGCTGCTCAGCGTGATCGTTGGTTTTTCTGTGCTTATACCCTTTGTTGGTGCGGCCGTTGTCACCTTGCCGGTTTTTGCGGTGGCGGTGTTACAGTTCGGCTGGTCCACGGATTTGACGCTCGTGATGGCCGTTTATGCGATTTTGCAGTTCTTGGACGGCAATGTGCTGGTGCCCCTTTTGTTTTCCGAAGCTAATGACCTGCACCCGCTTGCGATTATCATTGCCATACTTGCGTTTGGATCGCTGTGGGGAATCTGGGGTGTTTTCTTCGCGATACCCTTAGCGACGCTTATAAAAGCCATTTTTAATGCCTGGCCACGGTCGTTGGTTGCGGCAACAGCTCAGCAGTTAAAAGAGAAATAAGAGTGATAGGACAAAAAATAACAACGTTTTTTGCAATATTCGTAGCGCTATCTTTAGCGGCGTGTGGTGATGACAAAACCGCGCCGACGAGTCAGAAAAGCATCGCCGACATCGCCGCCGCCAGCGAACGTTTCGACGGATTCTTCACCATTCTGCGCAAACGATCGGATGGTGGCCTGCATATGCTGATTCGCGAAGACCAGTTGAATAAGGAATTTATTCATACTGTGGTTGCTCAGGACGGCGTCGTGCAGGGCGGGCATTTTCGCGGGCAATATCGCGATAATAAGGTGTTGGTGTTGCGCCGGCATTTTGATCGGGTGGAGTTTGTGGAAAATAACACCAGCTTTTATTTTGACCCCGACAGTCCTTTGAGTCGCTCGGGACAAGCGAATATTCCTCCGGCGGTGCTGGCGGTGGAGAAAATTGTCGCCGAGGATAAGGAAAAGGGCGAACTGCTTATCGCGCTGGGTCCAGTGTTGCTGAAAGAAAAGCTCGCGCAGATCAAGCCGTCGGCGAACCCAAAGGTTAAACCGGGAGAGCGCTTTTCTCTAGGCAAGCTCAGTGACGCGCGATCAAAAATAGTCGCGGTAAAAAACTACCCCGAAAATACCTCGTTACTTACAGAGATGGTTTACGAAAATCCAGCTCCGGTGGTGCTAGGCGATGAGGATGTGACGGACAGCCGCGCCATCAGCGTACGCGTACAACACACCTTAGTGGCAATGCCCGACAACGAATTTGAGCCGCGTGCGGCCGATTATCGGGTCGGCTATTTCACCGACCGCCGTACCGATCTCACAAGTCGCGAGGTCGCCCCCTACCGCGACATGATCAATCGTTGGCATCTGGTGAAGAAGGATCCAGAGGCGGCAATTTCCGATCCGGTGGAGCCGATTACCTGGTGGATCGAAAATACCACGCCCTACGAATACCGAGACATGATTAAAGCGGCGGCATTGTCGTGGAACGTGGCATTCGAGGCTGCTGGGTTTTCTAATGCGGTGGTGGTGAAGCAACAACCGGATGACGCGGATTGGGATGCCGGTGATATTCGTTACAACGTGCTGCGATGGACAGCATCGCCGAATCCTCCGTTTGGCGGTTACGGCCCGTCTTTTACGAACCCGCGCACTGGGCAGATCATTGGCGCTGACATTATGTTGGAGTTCAGTTTTTTAACCAATCGTTTGCGCATTAAAGACGTCTTACAGCCCAGTGGGTTGGCACCTCACAGATCGGGTCGCTTGTGTGACCTAGGCGCACATATGCAAATGGATCAGCTGTTTGCCGCCCAAGCGCTGACGGCCAACGGTGTTGGTAGCGGGCTGCGCGAGCAATTGATCGAGGACAGTATGTACATGCTGATCTTGCACGAAATAGGCCATACCCTAGGTTTGACACATAACATGCGGGCGAGCCAGCTGCAGCCCAATGTATTCGATGAGTCGGCGGTTGCGGCGACCGGGCTGTCTGGTTCGGTAATGGATTACGAGGCGGTGAATGTAGCGCCACCCGGTCAGCCACAAACGCCTTTTTATCAAAATCGGCCGGGCCTCTACGACCTCTGGGCTATCGAATATGGGTACGCACCGAGTCTCGCGGATGATTCGGCAGAGCAGCAACGCTTAGAGACGTTGTTGGCAAGATCCACAGAACCAGAGTTGGCCTACGGAAATGATGCCGACGACATGCGTCGTCCAGGTCGCGGTATCGACCCGCATATCAATATCTACGATCACAGTGGTGACGCTGTGGGGTATGCCGAGCAGCGCCTGCAGCTCGTGCGCACGATGCGATCCGACCTGCTGAAAAACTACCGTGGCGAAACCTATCAAGCGCTATATAACAGCCACGTGTTGCTGATGAATCAACTGTCGCGGTCAGGGGGCGTGGTGTCACGATATGTGGGTGGTGTGCACATCAACCGCGCCCCGCCGGGGACGTCCGAAGTGCCGCCTTATCGGGCCGTGGACGCTGGGCAACAGCGGCGTGCTATGAAGGTTTTGGCCACCTACATTTTCGCGCCTGACGCCTTGGCGGGCTCGGAACGGGTGTTCCAGCACCTTCAGCAGCAGCGTCGCGGCTTCGACTTTTACGAAGAACCGGAAGACCCGAAGCTGCATGAAATGATGCTTTCGGTGCAGAAACGTATCCTTGACCATCTGCTGCACCCGCGAACCTTGCAGCGTATCAGCGACTCGCGGCTCTATGGCAATGACTATGAGTTAACCCAAATGTTTGACGATCTTACCGGCGCTATCTTCGATGCAGATATGCGCGGCAGTGTTAACAGCATTAGGCAAAATCTCCAGATCGAGTACTTGGAGCGTCTGGTGTCAATCTGGCGCGGCAATAAGTCGAAAAATATTTCTCATTTGGCGCGCACGGCGGTGTTTGCCCAGCTTGAGAAATTAGCCAAACAACTCAGCGCCAAACGCAGAGGCAACGCAGCTACTAAGGCGCACCGACGACATCTGCAGTTCGTTGTGGAACGAGCACTTTCGGTGAACGTCTAACTGCATTGTTTTGCGTGGGGGTATGATCAGGCTTGTGGGTATTGAATAGCGTGCGTACCATTTCGCGATCCCCGTACAACTAGGGCGTTTGGCATGTTGACAGGCAGCATTGTGGCGCTCGTAACGCCTATGCAACTCGATGGTTCCCTCGATTGGGGCGCTTTAGATCGGCTTATCGAGTGGCACATAGAAAGCGGTACTCACGCCATCGTGCCGATGGGCACCACCGGTGAGAGTGCGACGCTAACTACCGAGGAACATTTACAGGTCATCAAGCGGACCATAGATGTGGTTGCCGGGCGTATTCCAGTCATAGCCGGCACAGGCAGTAATGCGACCGACGAGGCGCTGCACCAAACTCAGGAAGCACAGCGTCTTGGAGCCGATGCGTGTTTGGTGGTTACGCCGTATTACAATAGGCCGACTCAGGAGGGCTTGTACCAGCACTATAAGGCGATAGCTGCAGCCACAAGCTTGCCGATCGTGCTTTACAACGTGCCTCCTCGAACTGGATGCGATATGGGAGCGGAGACGGTGGCGCGGCTTGCTGAAATAGACGGCATCATAGGCGTTAAAGAGGCTTGTGGAGATATACACAGGGTGGCGGCAATCAAGGATAGGGTGGCAGAGGATTTCTTTGTGCTTTCTGGCGAAGACGCACAGACCCTACAAATGTTAGAGCTGGGTGCGGTTGGCACGATCTCTGTGACGGCGAACGTGCTGCCGAGCCTCATGGCCGAATTCTGTAATAGTTTTTTGACCGGCGATACCGCACGGGCGATTCAAGTGGACGAGTGGCTGCAGCCGGTGCATGAAATTTTGTTTGTTGAGTCTTCACCGACGCCGACTAAATGGGCATTGAGCGATCTTGGTCGCACCCAAGCGGGGATCCGTCTACCACTGATACCGTTGAGCATCGAATATCATCAAGCTGTACGAGAACGCATTGCGGCGGCAGGAGCATACGCATGATCTGGAATTGTTTTGCGATCGCTGGCACAGCGGTGAAAGTATTATTTATCGCCATGCTGGTTTCAGGTTGTGGATGGTTTGGCGACAAGGACTCGAATGAACGCGATCCAAACGATTATTTGCAAGCGCAGCCTGAGGCCGATCTGCAGGTGCCGGCAGATTTGCCGTCGAAGCCAGGGTTAGATCCGTTTCCGGTACCGCAGATTGCACAACAGGTGAACCCGTCTTTTTATCCCAAAAGACCACCGTTGCCCGACGCTATGTACGCCAACGATAACCGCAATGAGGTGCGTATTCAGCGTTTAGGCGAGCGTGCCTGGTTGGCGATTCCGGAGCCGCCCACGACGGCGTGGCCGAAAATTAAGCAGTTCTTCGCGGATAATGGTGTGGCGTTTGATTATGAGGATCCCCAGGAAGGCAGGCTCAATACGATCTGGCTTGCACTGGAGGCGTCAACTTATCGGGACATCGTGCGCACGGCGCTGGTGGAGGCGAAGCGGGACGAAGGACTTAATCAGGGCAGAGATCGGCTTTTGATTCGGGTGGAACAAGGTTTACAGCCGACAGCCACAGAAGTGCATTTGCGTCATGATAACGATCTGCAGGGTCTGCAGACTGCTGGGAACGTGGCCAGTCTGTCTGAGATCACTTCAGATTTGGGCGGCGCCGAAAATAAACTGCTGTCGGAAATTGGGGCCTATATCGCCGCTCGGGTTGCCGAGAGCACAGTATCTCGGGTGGCGCAGAAAATAGGCAGCGGAGCGAAAGCGGAACTGGCGCGCAATACTCAGGGCCAACCCGTGTTACGACTGTTTTTGGACAGAAGTCGGGCCTGGGCTACGTTGGGTCAATCATTGCGCAACGCCGAAGTCGTTGAGGTCGACGTTTTAGCGCAGAGTTCAGAAACCGGTACTATGGAAGTGCTGTTGCCCCAGAGCCTGTTCGGCGATGATAAATCAAAGGGGTTGCTGTGTCGGCTTACCTTCTCTTGCAGTCGGGTCGGTGCCCTGAGCGTAACACTGCGAATGTCTGCGAATATCGAATCGAATGTTTATGACGTCTTGGTCTTTGATGGCGAGCAGCCGCTGGCGGACAATGATCTGGCGCAACAGATTTTGGTTCTGATTCGAGAATATGCGGCCTAATGGGATTCGCCTCATTAGGTAGCGGCAGTCGTGGCAACGGCACCCTTGTTGCACTGGGCGATGCACTGTTCTTAATCGATTGCGGTTTCAATTTAAAACAAGCTGAACGACGCCTGGCAAATCGGCAAGTCAGCGCGGGTGACATTACTGCAATTCTGGTGAGTCATGAACACAGTGATCACATAGCCGGCGTTGCAGCGCTCGCTCACCGTTACGCGCTGCCCGTATATGCCTCTCATGGAACGTTAAGCCGAGCACCCAAGGAGTTTAATTGCCAGCCCTTTGATGGGGATGTGCCGTTTGAGTTAGCTGGAGTCACTATCGATCCGGTTTGCGTACCTCATGACGCCCGCGAACCCACCCAGTTTACCCTTAGCCATGGCGACGAGAAGATTGGGGTGTTGTCGGATTTAGGCACGGCGACCCGGCATGTGTTGAACAAGTTTAGCGATTGCTCATATCTACTGCTGGAAGCGAATCATGACCACGGCATGCTGATGCAGGGCAAATACCCTGCCTCATTGAAACGCCGCGTGGCTGCAAATTTCGGTCATTTGTCGAATGAGCAAGCCGCAGAATTGCTAGCGCATTTGGCGCACCCCCAATTACACGTCATGATCGGGCACATTAGCGAACAAAATAATTCGTCGCGCAGCGTTTCGGCTGCTTTCGATGGATTACGCGGACAGTTGGCGAGTCTGGGACTAGCGAGTCAATCAGATGGTTTTGATTGGATTGGGCCGCGCCCGATTACGCGACAGATCTCTTTCGACAAGGTGATGTAAAATTCGTCGCGCTTTGCGAATCAAATAGGACTTAAAACAAAACGATGCAAAATTCCTCCTCTATAGACGTATCCGTTGAGTCATTTCAATCCGAAGTTGTAGACCGATCTCAATCATTGCCGGTAGTCCTGTTGTTTTGGGCTGAGCAGGTACCACCGTCGGTTCAGGCGAAACAGCAACTCGAGGCCATGCTAGGGCAATATCAGGGCAAATTTGCGCTGGCGCTGTCAGACGTGGCGTTGGATCAAAACCTTGCGCAAACATTACAGGTGCCAGGTCTGCCGTGTATTCGGGTTGTCCACAAAGGGCAAATCGTTGATCAATTGGATGGACCCGCTGAGGAAGCGCAGTTGCGCGCCATGTTGGATCAGCACACTCAATCGCTGGACGGTGCTATTGCCGGGGATTTGCAGCAAGCGCTCGAGCTCAGAGATTTTGCTACAGCGGTTGCAATGCTGCAGACCGCTATTGAGGAAGAACCGAATAACCAGGCCTTACGTGTTGATTTGGCCGACGTCCTGGTGCGCAAGGGTGACCTAGAAGACGCGCGCACGGTCCTTGCCAGCGTCAAAGAAGACACTGCAGATAGAGCGCGCCCGCAGACTCGACTGGAATTCATGGAAGAAGCAGCGGCTATGCCCGAGCTTGCAGACTTGCAGGTGGCTGTTGCTAAAGAACCTGCGGATCTGGAATTAAAATATCAGTTAGCGGTTCTTTATGTTGCCTCCGAAGCCTATGAGGAGGCTTTGCTGGCGGGTTTAGAAATCCTCAAAGCAGATCGTAGTTTTCGGGACGATTTAGGCCGCCTCTCTATGATCAGAGTGTTCGACGTGCTCGGAAAGGGTAGCGAGTTAGCTGGCCGATACCGGCGGAAAATGTTCAATTTGATGCATTGACCTTGGTCTGAGTCGGATTGAATGCGCAAAAATGTAACCTCTGCCTTTACAGTGCGGCAGCTGTGCGGGTTGTTGAATCCGCAGGATTTGGAGATTTTTTAACCTTGGTGCGCGTCCCTCTAAGGCGCGGCGATTTGCGCGCCTAACGGTTTTAATGTTTTTTTGGTTTCGCAGTTTACTACTGAAAATTCAGCGGTTCTAAGCTCTTGGGGTTAGTAACCACTAACGCGCCAGCACATTGTTTTATACACATAGGCCAACAAATCACAGACGCGCTGACACATGGCGTAGTTTTCTATAATTTAGTTTAACCAAAGTTATGTAACTCCATGATTGGTATGTATAAAAACGTAAATATTCGACTTTAAAAAAACGTCTGTATTTGACTGTATCCCCAGCTTGCACAAACTTCGCATAAGTTATCCTCAAAGTTATCCACAACGGATGAGCCTGCCGAACTGTCGATTTTAGGTAGATAACGGTAGTGGGTTATTCGGTAACAAAATACGTCTTGGCGGCCATGGAATCGTTACTTTTTCTCGAGCTCGCGGGCGCGGAGTGCTCGTGATGGCGAGCGGAGAGTGTAGGATTAGCGGGACGGCGCGCCCTGGTCAGAGTAGAGTGGAGCGATGGACAGAGATAATAAAGTTTTGGAGCATAAACTTGCGCAGTATAAAGAGCGCGATGTGTTCCAAGTTAAGCTGGGTTTGACCGATATCGACGGTGTCATCCGCGGCAAGTACGTGGCTTTAGAAAAATTTGCCAGCCTGTTAACCAAACAGGGCGGTTTTTGCGATTGCGTGTTTGGCTGGGATGTGGACGACCAGCTTTACGATGCGGGCCGCTATACCGGTTGGCATACCGGGTTCCCTGATGTGGCGTATCGTTTAATTGTGGATTCGGAGCGCTGGTTACCCGACGAGAATTGCCCATTTTTTATTGGAGAGTTTGTCGCAGCCGAGGGCCCGCATCCGTTGTGCCCGCGTTCTGTTTTGAAAGGCGTTTTGGGCGAGTATGCAGAGCTTGGGCTGCATGTGCGGTCGGGTTTCGAGTATGAGTTTTTTGTCTTTGATGAAACTGCGCGCAGCGCAAAGGATAAGGACTACAGAAACCTGACACCACTGACACCAGGTAATTTCGGTTATTCGGTGTTGCGCGCCTCCACGCAGTCGTCGAATTTTATTGAGCTCATGGATTGGTGTCGACGTATGGATTGCGACATCGAGGGTTTGCATTGTGAGACTGGGCCCGGGGTCTGGGAGGCCGCTTTGCAATCGCATACCGGTGTCGAGGCTGCGGATCGAGCGAATATATTCAAAACATTTGCCAAGGTTTTTTTTCAAAAACGCGATTTGATGGCGACATTTATGGCGAAGTGGTCTATGCAATATCCAGGTCAGAGTGGCCATTTCCATTTCAGCGTTTGTGACGCAAACGACGTCAATATCTTCGCCGATGGGACTGCTCCTCAGGGTATGTCAGAGGCTCAGCGCTTTGCGGTAGGAGGTCTGCAACGCTATTTGCCGGAGCTACTGCCTATGCTCGCCCCCACCATCAACAGCTACACCCGCCTGGTAAAAGGCGCCTGGGCGCCCACGTCAGCCACTTGGGGTGTGGAGAATCGAACCGCCGCGATCCGTGTTATCCCTGGTGGTGCGTCGAGTCAGCGAATTGAGTGTCGAGTAGGTGGTGCCGACGCTAACCCTTATTTAGTCGCGGCAGCTGTGCTGAGTGCGGGCTTGGCTGGTATTCGTGAGCGGCAGGAGCCGGAAAGTGCTGTGCAGGGCAATGCCTACGAGCTAGAAGATTCATTGCCGGCGTATCTGCGGTTTGCCAGTAATCTAGGTGATGCGGCAGAAAAAATGGACGGATCGAAGTTGGCGCGCGCGAGTTTGGGTGACGAGTTTGTTGATCACTTTGTCATGTCGCGACGTTGGGAGGTTCAAGAGTACCAGCGTAGCCTTAACAACTGGCAGCTGCAGCGCTACTTCGAGATCATTTAATGAACACACTGCGTATTGGGATTCTGCAAACGGACTCGGTGCTACAGCAGTTCCAGCCGCAGTTTGGTGACTATCCGCAGATGTTTGAACGGGTGCTGCGCGCTGGTGCACAGCTACCAGATCGTGCGCCTTTGAGTATCGAATGCGTTACTTATCCGGTGCAGCAGGCGCTGCCGTTAACGCCGGATTGTGATGCTTATCTGATTACCGGCAGCCGTGACAGCGTCTACGATGACGCGCGCTGGATTGTTGAGTTGGTGCGGTTTGTGGAGCAAGCCTTGGCTGCCGAGAAAAAAATTATAGGCATTTGTTTCGGTCATCAGCTCATGGCCCACTACTTCGGCGGTCGAGTTGCGCCCGCTGAGGGCGGTTGGGCTGTTGGTGTTCACACCAGCAATATCATGCGGCAACATGCCTGGATGGGGGAATCCGCACCACAGCAGTTTCGGCTGCTTTCCAGTCACAAAGATCAAGTGACAGAACTGCCCCAAGGCGCGGAAGTTTTCGCCGCTAATAGGTTTTGCCCGGTAGCGGGTTTTACCATGGGTGATCTTGCGCTCTCGGTGCAAGGCCATCCAGAATTTACAAAGCCCTATGCCCGGGGGTTGCTCGACCATCGTCGCACGCTGCTCGGAGAAAATTTGTATCAGCAAGGTATCGCCAGCATGAATCAGGACACCGACGAAATTTTGGTTGCGCGCTGGCTGCTGGAATTTGCAGTGGGTCGCTCGTTGGTGCAGCTATGAGCGAGCATCCTCGCGGGTTCTCACGATTTTTAGCTCGGGCGGCTAGGCTGGTTGGTTCGCCCGCGGGTCTGCAACGGGTGGCTAAACAGGCAACAAAGAAAATGATCCAACGTGGTGGTGCGAGCCTTGCGTCAGCAGAGGAACAATTGCGCACGCTGGTCGAGTTTTTAACCGCCTATGTGCAGGGTGATTATCGGGAGGTTTCGCCGACCACATTGATATCTGTGGTGGCGGCGCTGCTGTATTTCGTAGCGCCGCTGGATGCGTTGCCGGATTTTCTATTTGGCTGGGGTCTGCTGGATGATGCCGCGGTAATCAGTTACGTCAGCGTTCAGGTGCGCAAGGAGCTGGAAGCGTTTAAACAGTGGCGTGACCAGGGCGGCTAACCCGTGCCGGTTGCGCCCTGAAATAGGGATGTCCTCGAGGCACAGGGTGCTGAAGTAAACACTCATCTCGAAACTAGCCGGCGATCTTTCTAAACATACCGCCTGTCATCTCGAGAACACGCTGGCGAGACATGAATTTCGTCAGGTTATATAAAAAGCGGTTTCTGCTGCCGCAGAGAACGTATTGTTTATTTTTCTCGAATGCGTCCAGACATTCGACCGCAACCTCCTGAGACGTTTGCAATGCCCCGCCAGCTGCAGAGCCCTCGCGTTTTTGATTTCTTTTCGTGAGCTTTTCTGACTTTTCCGTGGCGACGCGGGCAAATTCCGACTGCGTTCCCCCGGGTAAAAGCGCCATCACCTTCACGCCCCGATCCTGATATTCGTAACGAATGGCTTCTGAAAACATCAAAACATAAGCCTTTGAGGATGAATAAACGCTGGCGTAAGGGATTGGCGAAAGAGAGGCCATTGACCCGACATTAATAATGCCGCCACCGCCTTGAGCCACCATATCTGGAAGATATAAATGACATAGATCTGTAAGGGTGGTGACATTTAGCTGCAGCATTTTTGCGTAATCTTCCCGGTCATGGCTGGTCAGGTCTCCCCAACGGCCATAACCCGCGTTATTGATAAGAAGATCAACCTGCAAGCCTGCTGATTTTACGCGATCGTATAATTTTCGCCCCGATCCGGGTTGCGAAAGATCTTCGAGAAAGATATGAACCGTGCCGCCTGCGTGCTCAATTTTTCGTGCTAATTCCTCCAGTCTATCCTGCCTCCGAGCAGTGATGATTACCTCAGACCCCCGTTCTGCTAACTCCTCTGCTAAGGCATAGCCTATGCCGGCAGAAGCGCCGGTAACTAGCGTCTTTTTTCCTGTGTATATGGACATGATCTCTCGCTTACAGTGCTTTCGGGTTAGGCTGGCTGGTTGAGACTCGCCATGATGACAGTTTTAGGCGGCTTTTAAATCTAATTCATAGGCTCGACATTGGCGCGATTGTCGAGCACCAGCCAGACAACGAGGTAAATAGCGATAGCCAGTTTGGTCATGAATAGGCCGCCCAACACTGCCCCTACCCGCACAAAGGCCGGGTCTACACGCCAGTAGTTTGCAAGGCCCGCGCAGGCGCCGAAAAACCAAGCTTGGTCCCGATCTAAGTGTAGATGCTTGCGCAATT